>VOFG01004723.1_pt1 | contig 99266 bp, 98 predicted proteins | sample 5384171 | NCBI WGS metagenome assembly VOFG01 (sample SAMN12384726, study PRJNA508395) | human gut metagenome | isolation source: healthy gut F | host: Homo sapiens
GAGCGCGGCGATCCACAGCAGGATGACCGAGCCGATGACGGCCGTCGCCAGACTGCCCAGCGTGCCGACGGGAACCCATCCGAAGAGCGAAAAAGAGCCAGCCGCCCAGTATGCCGCCGATGAGCCCGACGATCAGGTTGACGAAGAGTCCCGAACCTCCTCCCTTGACGATCAGGTTGGCGATCCATCCGGCGGCCAGTCCGATCAGCAGATACCATAGAAAATACATAGTCTTGCATTTTGGAACGCTTTTCGAGTGCAAAATCCGTACCCAGCCGGGCCGGGGCGTTTTATAACGCCTTTTTTCAGCGCTTTTGCCAGCTGATCGGGACACGACGTGCCGCGGCCCCGGCAGTCGATGCCTTTCGAGCCGGGCGACGGCTTCCGCTGCCGTCATCCCGCGCACGAGCGCCGCGATTCCCTGCTGGTTGCCGTGGCAGCCGCCCGTGAAGGAGACGCTTCCGGACGACGCCGTTTTCGAGTTCGACGTCGATTTGATTTGGCAATGTCGGCCCTGCGGGGAAACGGGGCCTGTTGTGAAACGTATATACTCATATTACAATGGATTACACGCAGATTTCCATCATCAAACGTGATGGTAAAACCGAGCCTTTTTCTCTGGATAAAATCGTCCGCGCCATCACGAAGGCCTTTCGCGCGGGCGGCATAACGGACGAGGGGCAGGCCGTCGAGCAGATCGCATCCGACGTGGCGGCGGCAATTACGAAGGCCGAGATTTCGGTCGAGGAGATTCAGGACATGGTCGAGGAGCGGCTGATGAAACGCAACCCCTCGATCGCCAAACGTTATATCATCTACCGCGAGTGGCGCAACGTCGAACGCGACCGCCGCTCGTCGATCAAGAGCGTCATGGACGGCATCGTGACCGTCGAGAAGAACGACATCAACCTTTTCGAACGCCAACATGTCGTCGCACACGCCCGCGGGGCAGATGATGACCTTCGCCTCGGAGATCACCAAGGACTACGCCCTGAAATATCTGGTGGGCGTGCGCCACGGCCGCGCCCACCGCGACGGGGACATCCACATTCACGACCTGGACTACTATCCCACCAAGACCACGACGTGCATTCAGTACGATCTGGGTGACATCTACGAACGGGGATTCTCGACGAAGAACGGCTCGGTGCGCACGCCGCAGTCGATCCAGAGCTACGCCACGCTGGCCACGATCGTCTTCCAGACCAACCAGAACGAGCAGCACGGCGGGCAGTCGATCCCGGCGTTCGACCATTTCATGGCCCCGGGCGTGCTGAAAACCTTCCGCCGTCACCTGACCGACATGACGCTGTTCCTGTGCGGCGTGCGGGGCGGCGTGACGCTGGAGCGCGCCGAGCTGAAGGCCCTGGTCGCCGAACACGTGCCGACGATCGAACCCTGCGAGACGGCGGTGGGGCGTCTGTTCGCCGCCCTGCGCCAGTCGGGCGTGGAGGTCGCCGACGAGGACATCCGACGCATCTGGCGGCAGGCATACGACACGACGCGCCGCGAGACCCATCAGGCGATGGAGGGATTCATCCACAACCTCAATACGATGCACTCCGCGCGGCGGCAACCAGGTGGTGTTCAGCTCGGTGAACTACGGCACGGACTTTTCGCCCGAGGGCCGCATGGTCATCCGCGAACTGCTTTCCGCCACGATCGAGGGGCTGGGGCACGGCGAAGTGCCGGTCTTCCCGATCCAGATTTTCAAGGTCAAGGAGGGCGTTTCGTGGTCCGAAGAGGACTATGCCGCAGCGGTGAAGGACTTCGACAAGGCACTGGCTGGGGAGATCAAGTTCAAAACTCCGAACTTCGACCTGCTGATCGAGGCGTGCCGCACCACGTCGGTGGCGCTGTTCCCCAACTTCATGTTTCTCGACGCACCGTTCAACCGCCACGAAGTGGCGCATCGACGACCCCGACCGCTTCCGCTACGAGGTGGCGACGATGGGGTGCCGTACGCGCGTCTTCGAGAATCTGCACGGCGAAAAGTCGTCGTGGGGGGCGCGGCAACCTCTCCTTCACGTCGATGAACCTGCCGCGGCTGGCCATCGAGGCGATGCGCGAGGCCGGGGACATGATTCCCGACGGCAACAAACACGCGATCCGCAAGGAGGCGCGCGAAATTTTCCTCGAATCGGTGCGCAAGACCGCCACGATGATGGCCGAGCAGCTCTACGAACGTTACTGCTTCCAGCGCACGGCCCTCGCGCGGCAGTTCCCGTTTATGATGTCGAACGATGTCTGGAAGGGCGGCGGCCGGTTGCAGCCCAACGACGAGGTGGGCGACGTGCTCAAGCACGGCACGCTGGGCATCGGCTTCATCGGCGGACACAACGCGATGGTGGCGATTTACGGCGAAGGCCATGCGACCTCGAAGGAGGCGTGGCAGACGCTCTACGACGCCGTGACGGTGATGAACCGCGTGGTCGAGGAGTACAAGGCCAAATACGGGCTGAACTATTCGGTGCTGGCGACCCCGGCCGAGGGATTGAGCGGGCGCTTCACGCGCATGGACCGCAAGCGTTATGGGGAGATTCCGGGCGTCACCGACCGCGACTACTACGTCAACTCGTTCCACGTCGACGTGCGCGAGCCGGTTTCCATCGTCGAGAAAATCCGCCTCGAAGCGCCGTTCCACGCCATCACGCGCGGCGGGCACATCACTTACGTCGAACTCGACGGCGAGGCCCGGAAGAATCCCGTGGCGATCCTCAAGATCGTCAAGGTGATGCAGGACGAGGGGATCGGCTACGGCTCGATCAACCATCCGATCGACACCTGCCGCAAGTGCGGCCACCGCGGGGTGATCTACTCGAAATGTCCCGTCTGCGGTTCGGACGACATCCTGCGCATGCGCCGCATCACGGGTTACCTGACAGGCAGCCTCGAATCGTGGAACTCGGCCAAGCAGGCCGAGGAGCGCGATCGGGTAAAGCACCGGTAATTTCGATTCTCACCGGCATCTTTTGCACTTCCCTTGCGGGGCGAAACAGTTACATACGTTCGTATGCTCCTGCTTCGCCCCACTTCACGAAGCCCGAAAACCGCTCTGCGATAATCGAAATTGGCGGCCCCCTGTCCGCCCGCCTAAAATCAAAATTCACCCGGCGGAAGAATCCCTTTTTGCCGCCGTCTCCGGTCGCGTGCGGCAAGTCCCCGCCTAAAGTTTAGAGGTGGGTCAGATTTGTAAACACGGCGTTCCGCCGTGAATCGCGACCGACGGAGTTGTATTCATGTTATGAAAACGCAATGGAATTATTAAGAATCATCGGCATCTATCCCGAAACCATCTCCGACGGTTACGGGCTGCGCTATGCGATCTATTTCGCGGGGTGCGCGCACCGTTGTCCCGGCTGCCACAACCCCGAGAGCCACGATCCCCGGCGGGGCGAGCCGCTGACCGTGGAGCGTGCCGAAACTATCTGCGCCGCAATCGCCGCGAATCCGATTCTCGACGGGGTGACGCTCAGCGGCGGCGATCCGCTGTTGCAGCCCGAAGCCATGGCAGCCTTTCTGCGGCTGGTGAAGGAGCGCACGGGGCAGAACGTCTGGTGCTATACGGGCTATACGCTCGAAGAGTGTCTCGCCGACCCGGCCCGCCGGGAGTGCCTTCGGTGGATCGACACGCTGGTCGACGGACGCTACGTCGAGGCGCTGCGCGATCTGTCGCTCGATTTCCGGGGGAGTTCCAACCAGCGGATCATCGACGTCGGGGCCTTGCACCTGTTCGGATAGGTGTGTGAAAAAAGAGCTGCAAATCCTTGCAGCTCTTTTTTATGCGCGGGTTATCTCTACTGACGCTGGAGGTCCGAATTGTCGGCTACGACCATGTTTTTGTCGATGCGCAGCGTCACATTGCCGTCGACCTCGATCAGCAGGGTGGTCTCCTTGATCTCCTTTACGACGCCGTAGATGCCGCCGGCGGTGATGACTTTGTCGCCTTTTTTCAGACCGTTGCGGAACTCCTGCATCTGTTTGCGGCGCTTGGCCTCGGGACGCCACATGAAGAACCAGAGAACCAGCACCATGAGGCCGATCATAATAATGAAACTGTACTGCTGCATGAAACCCGGTTGAGGCTCTATGGGGACCGTCTGAAGAAAATTAATCATAATTGTATTCGTTTTAAGTGTTTATTCCATTGAACGAAGCAAAGGTACAAATTATTGCCGAATAAACAAGGATTTATTTTATGTCCGCTTCCACGAACAGCCGCAGGGGCCGCTGCCCTCCCGCCAGCGTGATGTCCAGCGCCTTGAGTTGCCAGCCCCGTTCGCCGCGCGAATCGAAGGTGAGCGTCACCTGCCGTGCGTCGCCCGGTGCAATCGGTTGTGCGTCAAATTCGAGCGTCGTGCATCCGCAGCTGCGCCGGTAGGAGGCGACGGCCACGGGACGGCTCGCGTCGTTGGCCAGCCAGAGGCGCAGCACGGCGATTTCGCCGGACCCGAGGCGTCCGAAACGCACGGTGTCCGTGCCTCCCGTGGTGAGAATCGAATCCGTTAGCGAGATAATCCGGCCCTTGCGTTCGACCGCACGGGGAGATGTGCCGCAGCCAACGGCGAGTGCCGCCAGGGCGAGGATCGCGAGCATGCGGGTCATGGCCGGCAGGGGTCAGATCAGGCCGCGCCCGGCCTTTTTGATGCGTCCTTCCGCGGTCAGCGACTCGACGATCTTGTCCAGCACGCCGTTGATGAAGGTGCTGCTGCCCGGGGTGGAGTAGTATTTCGAAATTTCGATCCACTCGTCGAGCGTCACCTTGACGGGAACCGACGGGAACGAAGTCAGCTCAGCCATCGCCGTGCCGATGATCAGGTTGTCCATGAAGACGATGCGCTCCACGTCCCAGTTGGCCGTGAACTTCTCGATGTAGTCCTGGAAGGCGGAGTAGTTGACCAGCGACTTTTCGAACAGCGTCTTGACGAATTCGGGGTCCTCGCTGCTTTTGAACTTCGCGGGAACCTTCAGTTCGGTGTGCGAGACGCGCAGGTTCGAAAGCGTGCGCAGGACCATGATCACGATGTAGGGAAGGTCGTCGGTCCAGAGGATCGACATCTCCTCCAGCACGTCGTCCAGCGCCTCGCAGCTCTGCAACTCCTTGAAGAAGTCCTCGAGCAGCTTTTTGTCGTCGTCGAACGAGCGCTCCTCGCGCTGCATGTAGTCCTTGTAGTAGTCGCTCTCGGTCAACTGCGCGTAGAGCGTGCGGATCAGCTCGGGATAGCGTTCCCAGCCCAGTTTGCGGGCCGCCACGTGATCGTTCACCGCGTCGCTGTTGGCGATGGTGCGGATCACGGCGTTGTCCACGAACTTGGTGTTGGGGTTGAGGTCTTCGAATGTCGGCAGTTTCTTCTGTTTGGCCAGCTCCTGACGCTGTTCGGCGTAACGCGCGATCTCCACGGGGAGGATCAGTATCTGGAAATAGAGGTCATAGGCCTTGTCGACGGACGCCATCAGCGTTTTTTCCGACGCCATCATGTTATCCGCGCCCGATTTGAGATGGGCGAACAGCGCCTTGACGACCTTTATACGGAGTAATCTTCTGCTCAACATTTTTTTAGAACGATTTTTAACGGCCGCAAAAATACAACTAAAAATCAAGAATAAAAAATTAAGCCGGGAGAATTCTTTCTCCGGGCGATTTCCGCGCGGCCGTCGCGGCGGATTCCGGCGTATCCGAAAAAACGGGAGGCGCGATGGCCTCCCGATGCTGCAACTACTTTTCCCGGATCGACTTTTTCTTGCCTACATGACTTTGATAGACACAATAAACGATTCCGGCCACGAGCAGGACAAGGATGCAATAGCCGGTGCTTCGGGCGCTGGCTTTGAGCATGCTTTCGAGAGACATTTCCGGATAGAGAAGCGCGAAGACACAAAGGAAATAGATGAAGCAGGCGCCCATGTTTCGCAAGGTGAGGAACCGGGAAATACTCAAATCGTCGTCTTTCGTCTCTTTTGCATCGGGAACCGGACACGTATCGGGACGTTTATCCGGACCCTTTCTGATTCGGTTCCAAAAATAGACGGCCGAAAAGATCACGATGCTTACGATCGTATAAATGGTGATGCACCGCACGAGGCGTCCCGGAGAGCAATCTTTTCCGGGTGTGGGCAGAAACGCTATAATCATCAGAACGACGTAGAAATTAGCCAATCCTTTGAGAAACACTTTCAGCTCGGTTTTGTTCATGGCAGATTCATTTTAAATTCCCTCTTCGGCCTCGCCTCCGAAATAATAGCAATGGCGTTTTATATTGGTCCTAATTTAGGACATTGGATTTTGAAATAAAAGAGGCGAACGGATAAATAGAAAAAAATATACTGAATTGCGAAAGAAATATACTCTGCCGACCGCCTGCGGGGCTCTTTGCATCCTGATTTTTAATTTTTAATTCTTAATTTTTAATTTGCTTTTGCCTATCTTTGCACCCGTATGGAACAATTGGAAGAAAAACAGCCTTTCGACGTGATCGTCATCGGGGCGGGCGCTGCGGGCATGATGGCCGCGGGTACGGCGGCGCGCAGCGGCAGGCGCGTGCTGCTGATCGAAAAGATGGAGAAGTCGGGCCGCAAGGTCCGCATCACCGGCAAGGGACGATGCAACGTCACCAACGCGCGTCCGGCCGAGGAATTCGCCGATCAGGTGCGCACCAACGCCGAATTTTTCAAGGTCGCGTTCTCGGAGTTCAACAACCGGGCAGCGATCAAGTTTTTCGAACGCGCAGGCGTGAAACTCGACATCGAACGCGGCGACCGGGTCTTTCCGCAGAGCGGCAAGGCGTGGGACATCGCCAACGCCCTGCTGGAGTTCTGCGTCGAAAACGGCGTCAAGATCATCTACAATACGCGTGTTACGGAGATTCTGACCCTCGGGGACCGGGTCTTCGGTGTGAAATACATCAACCGGCGCGGTTTCGAACGCAAGGAGGAGTGCGCGCAGGTGATCCTCGCCACGGGCGGCGTCTCCTATCCCGCGACCGGATCGACGGGCGACGGCTATGCCTTCGCCGCCGACCTGGGCCATACGATCGAGCCGCTGCGTCCGTCGCTGACGCCGCTCTTGTCGTCGCACGCCCAGATCCGTTACCTCGACAAGGTGTTGCTGCGCAACGTGCGCGCGACGCTCTATGTCGATAACGAACCCGTGCGCGAGGAGTTCGGCGAGATCGGATTTTTCCGACCGCGGCATCGAGGGCGCCGTGGCGCTGCGCATGAGCCGCGATGCGGTGGACGCCCTGATCGACGGCCGGCGGGTGAAGCTGGTCCTCGACCTGAAACCCGCGCTCACGGAGGAGGTGCTGCACGAACGCATCGCCCGTGAAATCGCCGAGCTGCAACCCAACGAGTTCTTCGGCGAACTGCTGCGCAAGCTGGTTCCCAAGCCGCTGGTGATGCCGCTGGCGCAGGAGGTGGACATCCGTGCGAACTGTTACGTCGGCAAAATCACCGAGGAACAGATCACGCGTCTGGTGCGTACGCTCAAGGGACTGACTTTCCCGATCACGGACTATGCGCCGTTCGAATACGCCGTGGTGACGGCCGGCGGCGTGCGCTGTGACGAAGTGAATCCCTATACGATGGAGTCGCTGAAAGTCAAAGGGTTGTATTTTGCCGGCGAGGTGCTCGACATCGACGCCAATACGGGCGGTTACAACCTCCAGATCGCCTTTTCGACGGGCCGCCTGGCCGGGTCGCTGAAAAAATAGACGTTATGAAGATCGTCGGCCATCCCATTTCTTTCCGGTTGCCCGGGCGGGTTTCCGAACTGCGCAACCGGCTCTCACGCGCCCGTTATTTCCGCGGTCACGGAGTCCATTCGCCGTTCGTCTACGACATTGTGCGCAGCGTCTTCATGCGCGACGACCTGCTGCCGGGCCGCCGGGACCTGTACGAAGCCCTGCTCACGGCGGGCGTTTCCCGCCGTCGGGCGGTGCAGTTGCAGAATCTGATGATTCATTGCGGCTATACGACCTTTGGTCTGAATCGTGCGGATGCTGAATTCTGCGTCGCCACGTGCGGCCTGCCGCGCCCTGCGACGCTCGCGCTGGTGCGTGCGGCGGCCGAAGCGGGGCATACCGTGGCGCTGATGTCGCCCTACGACGGCTGCGAACGGCAAGCGCTGTGCGGGCAGATTATCGCGGGACACGCTTCGACGACGGTGGATAACCGCGGTTACCTGCTGATTTTCAACAACCATTTGCCGAAACAACATTTCAGGATATGAAGGTATACACGAAAACGGGCGACAAGGGAATGACCTCGCTGATCGGCGGCGAGCGGGTCTTCAAGACCGACGAACGGGTCGAGGCTTACGGTACGGTCGACGAACTGGCTGCTTTCACGGCTCTGCTGGCCGACAACATGCGCGGCGACGCTGCGTTGGCGTCGTCGGTCGGCGACCTGAACCGCATTCTTTCGCGGCTGATGTCGGTCGAGGCGCTGCTGGCCACGGGGCAGTCGGGGAGCGACAAGGTCGCTCCGCTGGACCCGGAGACCGTTGCATGGCTCGAAGGGCGCATCGACGCCATGCAGGAGGTTCTGAAACCGATTGATAAATTCACGATTCCGGGCGGAAACGCTGTGGTGTCGATGTGCCACGTGTGCCGCACCGTCTGCCGGCGCGCCGAACGCGCCGCGCTCCGTGCCGACGCCAGATACGGCGAAATCGTCCTTGGAGGGGTAGTCGGGCCAGATGTCTTCGATAGATTCGTAGATTTCACCCTCGTCTTCTATCTCCTGCAGGTTTTCGAGCACTTCGAGCGGCGCACCCGAACGTACTGCATAGTCGATGAGTTCATCTTTCGTTGCGGGCCAGGGGGCATCTTCGAGTTTCGATGCCAGTTCAAGCGTCCAATACATAGTCACAATATTTTTAAGTTCCCAATTGTCAACGGATTATTTGTCCTCAAGGGGTGTTAACCCGTTATGGCTGATTTGCAAAAGTATAAAAAAAACGAGAAAAACAAAGAAAAATCGGCAAAACATCGTGCGTGTGTTATTATATGGTTGGTAACCAATGTTTTGAGCGGTGAAAAAAACTCGGCTGCAAATTGCGGCGAAAGGGTTTTGCCTCCTCCGGCGGGCGGCGTTCCGTGGAATATGCCGCCGTCGTTTTTTTGCGGAGTTCGTTTTTTATCGTATTTTTGTTATGATTCGAAATAATACGACTTATTTTAAAAACGAAAACCCCGACTCCATGATCCGCATCAGCCGCTTTTTCCTGCCGTTTCTCTGTTGTCTGACGGCGCCTGCCCTCGCCGGTACGCAAACCCGCTGGGAGGTGGTTCCCGACAGCACGGCCATCGTGTGGAATGTCCGCGAGGGCGATTCGCACCGGGACCATATCGAAATGAGCGGATTGCGGATTTCCGCCGTCCTGCGCTACGGTGTCGGCGCCGACGGCAGTTTCCGGTTCGAACGCAGTATCGTGTGGCCGATGCTGCGCACCATCCCGAACAATACGCACGGTTCGCTGATGCGGCGTTTCGTGTGGGACGTTCCCCGGATGCTTTCGGTCAATGAGAATTGCCTTCAGCAGGAGAAGGTCCGCCGGATCGTGCTCGACGGCACGATGACCGTCGAGAGCGACTGGACGGCGGTCAAAGGCTCGCTTTCGCTGACGCGTGTCCTTTTCCCGTCGGTCGACGAGGCTGCCTTCTGCGAAAAATACATCCTGAAGAATACGGGCGAGAAGCCGCTTTACGTCGAGATTCCCCGGGCGCGTTCGGTGATCCGGACAGCTCCGGCAAAGGGCGTGGAGGGCAGTTACGAACTGGTGGCCGAGATCTGCGGCGACACGGCGCTGATGCTCGCTCCGCGGGCCGAGGTCGCTTTCGGGGCCTTTTTCAGCGGCCGCCGGTCCGGGGACGAAGCCTTGGCGCTGAACGCCGACGCGGAGTGCGCCAAACGCCGTGCGCTGGTGGCCGAATGGCAGCGCAATCTGGTGCTGGACACCCCCGACCCCGTGATCGACGCCATGTTCGCCTTTGCGAAAATCCGCGCTGCGGAGAGCATCTACGACACCAAGGGCGGTCTGATGCACGGTCCCGGCGGCGAGCGTTTCTATGCCGCGATCTGGGCCAACGACCAGGCCGAGTACATCAACCCGTTCTTCCCCTTTCCTGGGCTACGACCGGGGCAACCGCTCGGCGCTCTGCTCGTTCGGCTATTTCGCCCGCTACATGAATCCCGACTACCGGCCGATTCCCAGTTCGATCATAGCCGAAGGAACCGACATCTGGAACGGCGCGGGCGACCGCGGCGATGCAGCCATGATCGCCTACGGTGCGGCGCGTTATGCGCTGGCGCGCGGCGATGCCGCCGAAGCGGCCGAAGTGTGGCCGTTGGTGGAGTGGTGTCTGGAGTACTGCCGCCGCCGGCTGACCGGCGACGGTGTGGTGGCCTCCGATTCGGACGAACTGGAAGGCCGCTTCCCGGCCGGGGACGCCAATCTGTGCACCTCGTCGCTTTATTACGACGCGCTGCTCTCGGCCGCAATGCTGGGCCGCGAACTGCATAAGCCCGCCCGGCAGCTGGCCGCCTACGAACGTCAGGCCGCCGCGCTGCGGAAAAACATCGACCGCCATTTCGGGGGCATGGTCGAGGGCTTCGACACCTATCGTTATTATACGGGCAACGACCGTCTGCGTGCGTGGATCTGCATTCCGCTGACCGTCGGCATCGACGAACGGAAGGAGGCGACCGTCGAGGCGCTCTTTTCGCCGAAACTGTGGACCGAAAACGGTCTGCTGACCCGGTCGGGCGACAAGACCTTCTGGGACCGGTCGACGCTCTACGCCCTGCGCGGGGTCTACGCCTCGGGCGAGACCGAGAAGGCCACCGGCTATTTGTCCTATTATTCCGGGGTGCGCCTGCTGGGCGACCATGTTCCCTACGCCATCGAGGCGTGGCCCGAAGGTTCCCAGCGTCATCTTTCGGCCGAGAGCGGCCTTTACTGCCGCATCCTGACCGAAGGGGTGTTCGGAATCCGTCCGACGGGGTTCCGGTCGTTTACCCTGACGCCGCGCCTGCCCGCGGCGTGGGACCGCATGAACCTGCGCAACGTGCGCGCCTTCGGCTCGGCGTTCGACATCGAGGTGCGCCGTGCGGCGAAGGGGATGGAGGTCGCCGTGAAGCAGGACGGGCGGGAGGTCGTCCGCAAGAGGCTCCGCGCGGGGCAGAGCCTCGGGGTGACGCTGAAATAGAAAAAGAGAGGGAGGTTTCCGAAAACCTCCCTCGTTTATTTCACCGCGATGTAGAACAGGTCGAAACAACCGTCTCCCACCGGTTCGATGCGGTAGTCGTCCATGCGGATCGAGGTCGTCAGCCCGGTGTTTTCCCGGAGGAGTTTGCGGCGGTTCATGCGGTTGAGGATGTCGTAGGGGATTTGCAGCATCCAGCGCGGCAGGCGGTGCTGGAGGTCGAGAATGTCGAAGCGCGTGATGCGTTCGACGCCGCGGCGGTTTTCCGCATAGTAGTCCATCACCTTTTCGTTGCCGAAGACCCCGAGGGTCTCGATCTCCGAAAACCGTGCGGCGAGCAGCCTGCGGAGTTGTTCGGCCGTGTATTCGCGCACGTGCCACGGGTTGCGGGTGAGCGACATCGGGGCGTTGGGGGTCGTCACGATGAACCGTCCCCCGGGGCGCAGCACCCGGTGTATTTCGCGCACGAACTCCGCATCGCGTTTGATATGCTCGATCACCTGGAACGAGATCACGCAGTCGAAACTTCGGTCGGGGAAGTCCAGCGGCGGGACCACTGCCTGCCGGAACTCGACGTTGGGGCGGTCGAGCAGCTCCGGCGCCGGGGCGTGCTTGTCGACGGTGACGAACCGCCGCGCCCGGGGCGCCGCTACCTCGATGCCGTAGCCGGCTCCGGTTCCGATTTCGAGCACGTCGCCCGCGATGCGCGCCGAGGCGGCGTGGTAGGCCAGCAGCGAGCGCTGGAAAACGAAATTGTCCGAGGCTTCCGCCGAAACGCGCTCCGCGGTGTTAATCTTCGCCATGTTTCCGGATTTTGATGCCTTTTTCGCCGGCTTCGACCGCGCCGCGCTTGAGGAGCATGCCCAGCGAGCGTTTGAAAACCTTTTTGCTCGTTCCCGTGAGGCGCGTCACCTCCTCGGGGGCGCTGTCGTCGTTCAGGGGCAGGAATCCGCCGTTGTCGCGGACCAGCTGGAGCAGCACCTCCGCCGAGTCCTTCACCTGTGCGAATCCCGTCTGCTGGAGGCTCACGTCGATGCGGTTGTCCTCGGTGATACGCCTAACGTAACCTTTCAGCCGGTCGCCGACGGCCACGGGACGGAAGATCTGGTTGCGGTAGATCATGCCCCAGTGGCGGTTGTTGACGATCACGCGGAAGCCGATTTCGCTCTCCGAAGCCACCAGCAGCGAGACCTCCTCGCGGGGTTTCACCGTGATCAGGTCGTTGTTTATGAAACTCTTGAGTTTGGTCGTGGCCACGCAGCGGCCCGTGATGTTGTCTTCGTAGAGGTAGACGATGTAGCTGTGTCCGGCCAGGATGCCGCCCTGCTGGTTGCGGTTGGGGAGGAACAGGTCCTTGCCGTGCAGTCCCCAGTCGAGGAAAGCCCCGTGGGCCGTCTTGTCCACCACGCGCAGATAGCCCGCTTCGCCTTCGCGCAGCAGCGGCGTTTCGGTCGTCGCCACGAGGCGGTCCTCCGAGTCGTGGTAGAGGAAGACCTCTTTCCGGTCGCCGACCTTGTCCGTCAGCGAAGTGTAGCGGTTGGGGAGCAGCACTTCGTTCTGCTCCTCGTCGGCGAGGTATAGGCCGTATTCCGATACGCGGCTTACGGTGAGGGTTTGTATGCGTCCTGCTTTCAACATGGTTTTTCCGGTATATACGCTGCAAAAGTACGTTTATTTTCGTCCGAATCCAAACTTCGCGGGCCGTACTGCCGGAAGATGCGGCGGATTTGCCGGCTTGCGGAGCGAAAGTTTTGCGGATTGGCCGAAAAACCGTATCTTTACGAAACGTAAAAATCTCCCGAAATGATGAAACTACGCCGATTTCTGTTCCTGCTCTGGGCGGGATTGCTGGTAGCGGCCGCCGCGTGTGCCCAGCCTGTCAGCACGCTTTACGACAAGACCGAATACCGTATCGCCATGCGCGACAGCGTGCGCCTGCACACCTCGGTCTTCACGCCCAAGGCCCCCGGCAAGGCCCCGATAATCATTTTCCGGACGCCTTACGGTACGGGACCTTACGGCGAGGGACAGTTTCCCGGCAGTTTCGAAAAAGGCTACATGCGCAGCTACGTCGACCGCGGCTACATCATCGTCCAGCAGGACGTCCGGGGCCGCTACATGAGCGAGGGCGAGTTCATGCACGTGCGTCCCGCGGGCTTCGGCAGCGTGGACGAGACGACGGACAGCTACGATACGGTGGACTGGCTGGTGAAGAACATTCCCGGCAACAACGGCCGTGTGGGTTTCGCGGGATGCTCCTACCCGGGATTCTACGCCCTGATGGGCGGTTTGAGCGGGCATCCGGCCGTGAAGGCCGTTTCGCCGCAGGCCCCCGTTACGGACTGGTACATGGGCGACGACGTGCACCACAACGGCGTGCTGATGCTGAGCGACGCCGTGCGGTTCCTCAATTCGATGAACACGCCCGCTGGACACGAGCCGACCGACAAGATGCCGCGGCGCGGGCTGACGATCTCGCCCGACGAACGCACGTTCTTCCTCACGGAGCGCCCCACGCGGGCTGACCTGACGAAACTGCTGGCACCCAATGCGTTCTGGGAGGAGATGGCCGAACATCCCGACTACGACGAGTGGTGGCGCGCGCGCGACACGCGCCGGGCCTGCTACAACATCCGTCCCGCGATGCTGGTCGTGGGCGGCACGTTCGACGCCGAGGATTGCTACGGGGCCTGGAACCTTTACAAAGCCGTCCTGCGCCAGAGCGCCCGGACTCCGCTCCATCTGGTCGTCGGGCCGTGGGCCCACGGGGCATGGCGCGGCGACGGGCGTACGCTGGGCGACTTCGATTTCGGAGAGGAGGCCTCCGGAGCCTACTATATGGAACATTTCGAGGCGCCCTTTTTCGACTGCTACCTCTGGGCGCGCGACACGGTCGACCGGCTGCCGCCCGTGGCGGCTTTCTCGTCGGGCGACAACCGCTGGCATACGTTCGGGCGGTGGACGCCTTCCGAGGCCCGCAAACTGACTCTTTACCTCGCCGGCGGCGGCCGCATCACGACCGAAAAACCGACGGTGAAAAACTCCTCGACGAGCTATACGTCCGATCCTGCCGACCCCGTGCCGTATATCGCAACCTCCGGCACGCGGCGTCCCAAGGAGTATATGATCGCCGACCAGCGGTTTCTGGAGGGCCGCAAGGACGTGCTGACGTTCGTGACCGAACCGCTTGCGGAAGACGTGACCCTTGCCGGTCCGGTCGAGGCTTCGCTGAAAGTGGCCCTTTCGACCTCGGATGCCGATTTCGTCGTGAAACTGATCGACGTTTACCCCGACGAGGGTGAAAAGGCCGGCATGCAGATGCTCGTCCGCGGCGACGTGGTGCGCGGCCGTTACCGCGACGGCTTCGCGCGTCCGAAAGCCTTCGTGCCGGGCAGCCCCGAGACCGTGCCTTTCCGCACGACCGACATCGCCCACACGTTCCGCGCCGGACACCGGATCATGGTGCAGGTGCAGAGTTCGTGGTTCCCGCTCACGGAGCGCAATCCCCAGCAGTATGTCGACCTGTGGCGCTGTGCGGCGTCGGATTTCGTGCCCTGCCGGGTGACGCTTTTCCACCAGCGTGACCGCGCGTCGTCGCTGACCGTCTATAAGCTCTGATTTTCGTGGAACTCCGCATCGCCCTCTGCCAGTGCGACATCGCCTGGGAACAGCCCGCGCGGAACCTCGCGCGGCTCGAACCGATGGTCGCTGCCGCCGAAGCGGATGTCGTGCTGCTGCCCGAACTGTTCGCCACGGGCTTCACGCTCGATCCCGCCGGAGTGGCCGACGGGGCCGGCGGGGCGGTCGTCACGGCCCTGCGCCGCTGGGCCGCCCGATACGGCAAGGCGGTCGCAGGCAGCGTCGCCGTTGCCGAAAACGGACGTTTCTACAACCGGATGTATTTCGTGAAACCCTCGGGCGAATTTATCGGCTATGATAAACGCCATCTGTTCGCACCCGGCGGCGAAGCGCGCCAGTACACGCCCGGCGACAGCCGTGCGGTGGTCGAATACGGAGGCGTGCGGTTCCTGCTGCTCGTCTGTTACGATTTGCGTTTTCCGGTCTGGAGCCGTTGCCGGGGCGATTACGACGCCATTCTGTGCTGCGCCTCGTGGCCTGCGCCGCGGCGCGAAGTGTGGCGGACGCTGCTGCGCGCCCGGGCCATCGAAAACCAGTGCTATGCGGCCGGGGCGAATCGGGTGGGGGATGACCCTGCGGCCCGTTACGCCGGGGATTCGGCGTTGGTCGACTTCAAGGGCCGCACGATGGCCGAAGCCGGCGGCGGGGAACGAATTCTGACAGGCGTGTTCGACACGGAGGCGCTGGCGGCGTTCCGCGAGAAATTCCCCGCATGGCGGGATGCCGACGAATTCGTTTTGAAATAGACGTGTCATGCGCGCGGGGGACGCCAATGCCTGTTATTTTGCCCTTCAGGCGATTATTTCCGTTGATTTATTTTGAATTCAGCGGAATTTGAATACCTTTGTTTTCAGCTATGAAACGATCTGACAGCGATAGAACGGGTTTTCGTTCGGAAAATGAAACGGGAGGTAAATTTCTTCCCCATTGGCTCTCGGCTGTCGATCGACTTACCCCCCCCCTCGCGCTGTTCCGGTTGAATTTCTGAATCCGGCTTTCCGCGATTATATAATGACTCTGACAAGGGGTTGTTGTGTTTTGTCGTGTCGTATCTCGAAATCACTCTCATCCAATAAAAAAATGCGTATGAAATCCAAAATCTTTACATCGTTCCTGTTGGCGGCAGTGCTGCTGTCGGGATGCAAGAAGGACGATCCGGCTCCGGATAAAGCGACTTTGTCGGTCAGTCCCCAAACTGCGATTGCCTTTACGGCCGCGGCGACGGAGACCTTCACCGTAAAGGTCGTCACCAATCAACCGGCGTGGAAAGCCGAGTCTTCGCAAAGCTGGTGCAAGGTCGCTGCGGGGGAGGGTCAGTTTACGGTTTCCGCCGATCCCAATACGTCGGAAACAGCTCCGACGCCGGCGGTGATTACGGTGACGGCCGGGAGTGAAAAGGCGACGATTGATGTCACGCAGTCCGCCGCCGGGAAGGAGCAATATCCCGACACCGAGGCCAAACTGAAGCAGGCTATCGCCAAAGTGTGGACTTTTGCGGAGAGTTCGAACTATGTTTCGCTCGAGTTCACGACCGACGGCCTTTATACGTTTTTATCCAAAACGCCCTTTACCCGGGCTGCGGAGAATAATATCTACCTGCTTTCGGGTGCCTATTCCGTTGCCGCCGATCTGCACGAACTCACGTTGAGCGATTTCGGCAAAATCACCATCAGCGACGTGGGGAACGGCAAAGCCTCCATGACGATCGCCCCGACCGGCGGAACTCCCTCCGCGGCGGAACTCGACGAGCAGCGTTTCGTAACTCCCCCGGCGTCGGCGGATAAGAAGATCAAAGGGTCGAGTCGAAAGAACCTACGGAGGGAAACGGCGCTATCGAATACAGTTACGATGCGAATCGGCGGATGTCGAAGATTAAGGAACACAGGGCGGCCTGACGCTGGAAATTCCGATCAATTACGAGGATGGCAAAGTCTGGTATCAGTTCGAAGGCGGCGAACCCTCGGAGAGCCGGGCGTGTTTAAGGTTACCTATACGCTCAATGCGGCGGGGCTGGCCCGCTCTTCGGTTATTCAGCACAAAGGCGTCGTGCTCTATAAGATATACTATACTTATAACAACCAGAGGCAGCTGGTCTCCTATCGGATGACGGACAATGCCGGGAAACTCGACGGGTTTTGCAATGCCACGTGGGTGAACGGGAATGTGGTGAGCACTTATTCCGAGAGCGTGCACACCTGTGACGGCAGTTATGATGAGTATGACGGGCATAAATATTACCATCACGACCATAACGGCGACGGCATTTTCAACCAGGAAGATATTATCACCCGCGAGACGGACCATAGCACGTACAGCTATTCGGCCCGGGAGAACAAGGGTGGCTACATGTATCCGATCGTTACGCCCGATATATTCGGCTCTTCCGATGTTTTCGATCAGTTGGGCCAGTGGATCGGCGTGCTCGGCGTCTCCTGCAAGCACCTGATGTCGGAACATGCGGATGCCGACGGTGCGTTGACCTACCAATTCGACGCCGAAGGGTATCCTACGCGCATCGACGTGTCGTTCCCGGAGGATCCTTCCGATAACTGGTATATCCTCCAGACCTACGAGTAGGGGCGTTAATACCGGTGATTCGTGTAAAGTCCGTCCGAAATGCCGCAAGGCATTCGGGCGGACTTCGTTTTTTCAGCGTCGGAACCCTGACCGCGACAACTGCGGAGAAGACAATGTATTGAAAAAAAACGTATCTTTGCACGTTGCTGATTTGCGATCCAATAAACCGGACGTTCCGCACGTTTACATACCTGAAATGGAAGATACGATCAAAATACTGGGCGCCCGGGTTCACAACCTCAAGAACGTGGACCTCGAAATTCCGCGCCGCAAACTGGTAGTCGTCACCGGCCTCTCGGGGTCGGGCAAATCGTCGCTGGCATTCGATACGATCTATGCCGAGGGGCAGCGGCGCTACATGGAGACGCTGTCGACCTACGCGCGGCAGTTCGTGGGGACGATGGAGCGTCCCGACGTGGACAAGATCACGGGGTTAAGCCCCGTGGTGGCCATCGAGCAGAAGACGACCAACAAGAATCCGCGCTCGACGGTGGGCACCGTGACCGAGATCAACGACTTCCTGCGCCTGCTCTACGCGCGGGCGTCGCGGGCCTATTCGCCCGTGACGGGCGAGGAGATGGTCCACTATACCGACGACCAGATCGCCGAGCTGATTCTCACGGGCTTCGCCGGGCGTAAGATCGCCCTGATGGCCCCCATCGTCAAGGGCGCAAGGGCCACTACCGCGAACTGTTCGAGTCGCTGGCCAAGAAGGGGTACATCTATGCGCGCATCGACGGCGAGATCCGCGAAATATCGTCGGGCATGCGCCTCGACCGCTACAAGATACACACCATCGACCTGGTGGTCGACCGCCTCGTGGTCAGCGAGGAGTCCCGCGACAGGCTGATGACCTCGCTGAAGGAGTCGATGCGCCAGGGCAAGGGCACGATGGCCGTCCACGACTACGGGACCGGGCAGCAGCGTTTCTACTCGCGCCACCTGATGTGCCCCTCGACGGGCGTCGCCTTCGAGGACCCGCGCCGCACACCTTTTCGTTCAACTCGCCCAAGGGCGCCTGCCCCCATTGCAACGGACTGGGCGAGGAGGCGGTTTTCGACGTGGGGAAGATCATTCCCGATGCCCGCCTCTCGCTGCGCGAAGGGGCCGTCGGACCGCTGGGCAAGTACCGCAACAACATGCTTTTCGCCATTCTGGAGATGCTGGGCCGCCGCTACGATTTCACGCTCGACGATCCTGTCGAGAGCTTTCTCCGAGGAGGGGATGAACGCCATCCTCTACGGCGATTCCGAGCCGCTGACGGTCGACTTGCAGGAGTTCTCGTCTTCGGGCGGACGCCAGTTCCTCTCGTGGGAGGGCGTGGCCGAGTACATCGGCCGCACCGAGGACGACGATTCGAAGCGCGGCCAGAAGTGGCGCGACCAGTTCCTCGTCTACCGCAAATGTTCGGTCTGCGGCGGTTCGCGCCTGCGGAAGGAGTCGTTGCAGTTCCGCGTCGCCGGGAAGAACATCGCCGAGGTGTCGGCCATGTCGATTTCCGAGTTCTCGGAGTGGGTTCCCACCATCGAAAAACAGCTCTCGGAGAAGGAGTGGAAGATTGCCCAGGAGATCGTCAAGGAGATCCGCGAACGCCTCCGGTTCCTGATGGACGTGGGGCTGGGCTACCTCTCGCTGGCGCGTTCGTCGCGCTCGCTGTCGGGCGGCGAGAGCCAGCGCATCCGCCTGGCGACGCAGATCGGCTCGAAACTGGTCAACGTGCTCTATATCCTCGACGAGCCGTCGATCGGCCTGCACCAGCGCGATAACCGGCGGCTGATCCGCAGCTTGCAGGAGTTGCGCGATGCCGGCAACTCGGTGATCGTCGTCGAGCACGACGAGGAGATGATGCGCTCGGCCGACTGGATCGTCGACGTGGGACCCCGCGCCGGGCGCAAGGGCGGCAACATCGTGGCCGCCGGGACGTTCGACGACATCCTCCGGTCCGACACCATCACCGCCGATTACCTGACGGGACGCCGGCGGATCGAAATTCCCGAAACGTTGCGCAAGGGAACGGGCGGGCGCATCGTGATCCGCGGCGCGCGGGGCAACAACCTCAAGAACGTCACGGCGGAATTTCCGCTGGGCAAGTTCATCTGCGTGACGGGCGTCAGCGGCTCGGGCAAGTCGACGCTCGTCAACGAGACCCTGCGGCCGATTCTCGCCAGAGAGCTTTACCGCTCTTTCGACCAGCCGCTGGAGTACGACTGGGCCGAGGGCCTCGAACATATCGACAAACTGGTCGTCGTCGACCAGTCGCCCATCGGGCGCACTCCGCGGTCGAATCCCGCGACCTATTCGAACGTCTTCGCCGACATCCGCAAGCTGTTCGAGATGACGCCCGACGCCCAGATGCGCGGCTTCAAGGCGGGGCGCTTCTCGTTCAACGTCAAGGGCGGCCGCTGCGAGGAGTGCCGCGGTGCGGGGGTGCAGACCATCGAGATGAACTTTCTGCCCGACGTCTACGTCACCTGCAAGGCTTGCGGCGGCCACCGCTACAATCGCGAGACGCTCGAAGTGAAATACAAGGGCAAGAATATCGACGACGTGCTGAACATGACGGTCAACATGGCCGTGGAGTTTTTCGAGAACATCCCCAATATCTACCAGAAACTGCGTGCCATTCAGGAGGTGGGCCTCGGCTACCTGACGCTCGGGCAGCCCTGTACGACGCTCTCGGGCGGCGAGAGCCAGCGCATCAAGCTCTCGTCCGAGCTTTCGAAGCGCGACACGGGCCGCACGCTCTACATCCTGGACGAGCCTACGACGGGGCTTCATTTCGAGGACATCCGTCTGCTGCTGGAGGTGCTGAACAAGCTCGTCGACCGCGGCAACACGGTCATCGTCATCGAACACAACCTCGACGTCATCAAGGTCGCCGACCATATTATAGATATAGGTCCCGAGGGCGGGGCGGCCGGCGGGGAGATCATCGTCGCGGGCACGCCGCACGAGGTGGCGCAGTGCGAGGGCAGCTACACGGGTCAGTTCCTCAAAAAACTGGGGTTGTAGCGTCTCCGTCTGTCCGGCGGGGCGCTCTGCCGTGAGGCTCTGAAACTCGTCCCGAGGGAGGGCGGCGTATGCAAACGCCGACGCCCGTGACGGTAACGGTGTCCGGAAGCGGAAAGTGGCCCATGATCCCGCTTCCGGCACAAAACTTGCTTTCATAGCCGTAACAAACCTTATGTGCTATGAAAAAAACAGTCATTATCGTTGTGGGCCTGCTGCTCTGTGCGGCGGCCGTTACCGTGATCGGACAGAAAAAAGTGCTGTCGCCCAAGGAAGAACGCCGCGAGGTGCGCGAGAAACGCCGTGCGGAACGTATTGCCAACTACGAGAAGTTCATGGACTCGCTCGTGCTGTCGCGCAACTTCCAGTTCAACCCGACGACCTTCCAGCGTCAGCCCGCAGGTCCGATGCGCCAGATTATGAACCCCGCGTTCAACGTCGGCATGTGGGACGGAACGGCGGACATCACGCTTCCCTACATCAAGGGTTACGTGCCGCCTTACTATGTGACGATCATCAATTACACCGTTTCCGATTTGCAGGGCTATATCACCGAGCAGACGCACGAAGGCTGGATGGTGACCTTCTCGACCTCGCTGTTCTCGGCGTCGACCTACACGTTCACCTTCGAAATCTTCTCCCGCACGGGCGGGGCTACGCTGACGATCACCAATCCGTGGTATAACCCCGTGCAGTATACGGGTTCGATTTCGCAGCTCTATTGACGTAAATCCATTTTGCCGGACCCATCCCGGGCAGCCGTATCCGCTGCGCTGTCCGTTTGCCGCTCCGGCGATCCCCGAACCCCCGCCTCAGGCGGGGGCTTTTTCCCCGTTCAATCCGATGTCCGACTTATGAAACACTCCGTTTTTTCCACCTGCGGCGCACTCTCTTTCATTGCCTGCGCCGCCGTCGCGCAGACCCCGCAGTATACGCTCGAAACTTCCGCCGCGGACAGCGTGCCGCAGACGACGATCGTTCCCGTGCAGCAGGCCCCGGTGCAGGTCGTGGAGCATACGACCGTCTACGAGGAGCCTGCGGCGGGGATGGACCGCGCCCAGCGCAGGGCTTATAAGGCCCGGGTCTACGCCGCGAAGATCGACTCGCTGGTGCAGTCGCGCGACTATATGTTCTTCCCCAACTCGATGCAGCAGCTGCCCGGCGGAATGATCCGTTCGATCTATGCCGACTACTTCTTTTTCGGGGTGTTCGTCGACCATGTCGAGGTGCACCTGCCTACCGAACGGGGCATCACCCAGTATGTCGAGATGCTGAATTTCGATTCGATGTCGGTCCGCGACTACCGGGCGGCCCGCGTGCAGTGGGGCTGGTCGGTCTCCTTCAATATTTCGGACGGCAACACGCTCTACCACGCCGATTTCGCCGTCTCGACCGCCACGGGCGAAACGGTGCTGACGCTCCTGACGCCCGACGTCACGATGCGCTACGTCGGCTGGCTGTGGAACAAGCGGGCCGGCGATCCGCGGTATCGCAGGATGGATTGAAAATGAACGGATACAGCCCGCGGGCTGCCGTTCATCAATCCAACAACTCATGGCCAGCCTCAATTGCAGAACCTGATATTTGATTTTGCAGGCCTGCAGAATTGCGGAATTACCAAAACCAACATCCGCGTAAAGCATTTGATATGGGTCGTATTTGTTTGAGGAGCGATAATCGCCCTTTCAGTCACTGCGTATGTCGTGCATTTGACGCCCATATCCACAATCCCGTTCATTCCAATGCTGTTTTTTAATGCGGGCTGTTTCATCGGCGTGAATCCCGATTCGGGAATAGATGTGAGGTTCCGGCATTGTTGTAACACCAGGCCGCCAGGATCGAAATGTCGAACGGATTAAACGCTGGGAAGGGTTGATGGCAATTCCCATTCGTCGGTCGGTAACCGGAATTTGTTTCTGTATCCATCCACCCAAATAGTGGAATGGGGTAGTCCACGACACGGGTGCAGGCATGCCATTGAATAGACCCTGTTTCCATAACTGCGCTGAAATTCCTGACCGGATATTCATATAAAAGGTCTTGAGCCATATTTTGCGTGATGGTTCCCGGAGGATCGGGTTGCGATCCTCCTGTTCACGGTTGTTTTTCATCAGGAAGAGGCTCCATCGGTTTCACCAGAAAAGAATAATGTTTTTGCAGGAGTTCGGCGATTGAATGACATTTGTTCGTTTTGAATGTCCTTTTCATCATTTGAATTCGCCAAGAACGGCAGGAAACGGGTTCATTTTGAATTCGGGACACAAAAAAACGCGGACAAATTCCTTATCCACGTCAGAGGTATTGGACGACCTACAAGTAGAAGAAAATGCCCGCGCCGTAAAACAGCACGAGCATCAACTTTAATTCCTTAAGCAATAGAAAGTGTCCAATTTTCTGACGCAAGAAGAAAAGCCGATGCGCTTTTTATATGTCGTGTGCCCGCAGGCACGGAGTTGAAAGGTTGTTTTCTACTGCTTCATAGGCGTCGCGGTTTGGTGTTTGATCGTACAAATATAAGCAATATTCTGAATTATTTCCCTGTCCGCAGGACGGTAAATAAGCGCCACGGCGGAGACGGAGATGCCTTCCTCGCGCCCCTCGAAGCCCAGATGCTCCGTGGTCGTGGCCTTGACCGACACCCGGTCGTCGTCTACGCCCATTGCGCCGGCCATCGCACGGCGCATGGCGTCGATGTGCGGCCGCAACCTGGGCTGCTGGGCGCGGATCGTGCAGTCCACGTTCCCGATCTCGTAGCCCTTTTCGCGCAGCAGTTCCGCCACGCGGCGCAGCAGGATCTTCGAGTCGATGCCCGCAAAATCGGCCGACGTGTCGGGAAAGTGCAGCCCGATGTCGCCCAGCGCCGCGGCGCCCAGCAGGGCGTCGCACAGGGCGTGGATCGCCACGTCGCCGTCCGAGTGGGCGACGCACCCTTTCGTGTGGGCGATCTCCACGCCTCCCAGAACCAGCGGCAGGCCGTCGGCCAGCGCGTGTACGTCGTATCCGTGTCCTATTCTGAAATCCATTCGTTCCCGTATTTTATATTGTCAAAGTTACGGATTTTTCCTAACTTTGCAAAAATGCAAAAACCTATGTCAGAAATTACCTCTTTGGAACCGCGTCTTGTCTGGGAACAGTTCGACGCCATCACGCGTGTGCCGCGTCCTTCGAAGAAGGAGGGCAAAATCATTGATTTTCTGGTCGATTTCGCCAAAAAGCACCATATCGAATATAAAAAGGACGCCATCGGCAACGTCGTGATGCGCAAGCCCGCCACGCCGGGCTTCGAGGGACGCCCTGCGGTGATCCTCCAGTCGCATATGGACATGGTCTGCGAAAAGAACTCCGATGTGGAGTTCGACTTCGACAACGATCCCATCCGCACGCGTATCGACGGCGAGTGGGTCCGGGCCGAAGGTACGACGCTGGGCGCCGACTGCGGTATCGGCATGGCCGCCGCGCTGGCCGTGATGCTCGACGAGACGGTGGAGCACGGTCCCGTCGAAGCGCTGTTCACCGTCGACGAGGAGACGGGCCTCACGGGTGCGTTCGAGCTGGGCGAGGGGATGCTCACGGGCAAATACCTCGTCAACCTCGATTCGGAGGACGAGGGCGAAATCTTCATCGGCTGTGCGGGCGGCATCGACACCATCGCCACGTTCCACTACACGATGGAGCCGTCGCCGAAGAACTACACGTTCTTCCGTGTCGACGTGTCGGACCTTCAGGGCGGACACTCGGGCGACGACATCGACAAGGGCCGCGTCAACTCGAACAAGACCGTGGCGCGCCTGCTGTGGGACGGCATGCAGTCGTTCGAACTCAAACTGTGCTATTTCAACGGCGGCAACCTCCGCAATGCCATTCCCCGCGAGGCTTACGCCATCTTCGGCGTTCCGGCCCGCTTCAAGGAGGAGTTCGTCAAGCGTTACAACCTTTTCGCCGCGGACCTCGAAGCCGAATTCCGCTTCCGCGAACCCAATTTCAAAATCACGCTCAACGAGATGCCCCACGTCGACGAGGTGCTCGACAGCAGGACGCAGTCGGCGCTGGTCTACTCGTTGGTGGGCGTTCCCAACGGCGTCGTCGCCATGTCGTTCGCCGTTCCGGGGCTGGTCGAGACCTCGACGAACCTCGCGTCGGTGAAGTTCGCGGAGGGCAACCGCATCGTTGTCACCTCGTCGCAGCGGTCGTCGGTCGAGAGCGCCAAGACCTACGTGATGCAGATGGTCGAGTCGGTCTTTGCGCTGGCGGGCGCCGACGTGGCCCATTCCGACGGCTATCCGGGCTGGATGCCCGACCCGCAGTCGAAGCTGCTGGAGGTCACCGTCGATGCCTACAGACGGCTGTTCGGCTCCGAACCCAAGGTCCGCGCCATCCATGCCGGGCTGGAGTGCGGTCTGTTCCTCGAAAAGTATCCCGATCTGGAGATGGTCTCCTTCGGTCCGACGCTCCGCGGTGTGCATTCGCCCGACGAACGGCTCGAAATCGCCACGGTTCCCAAGTTCTGGAAACTGCTGACCGAAGTCCTGAAAACAATCTGATTCCGATTCCGGCGTCCCCGCTGCGGGGACGCCGGAATTTGTCATGCCCCATCCCCGTCTGACGCTGCTTCTGCCGTGTCGCGACGGCTTTTCTGTTTGCCGGACCGTTTTGCCGCGCTGCATGCGATCCGGTTTTGAATCGTCGGACTTTTTGCTATCTTTGTGTTCTGTAAAGTCGCAAAGATATGCTGAAAAGCTGTTGTGCCCTGTTGTTTCTCCTGTTTCCGTGTGCGGCGGCGGCCCAGTACCCCGGCGACGAATACTATCCCTATGCCGAACGCGAGGAGCGGCGCGAACTGCTCACGACCGATTCGACGATCTTCTACCGCGCCGTGCAGTCCCCTTCGGACCTCTACGGCCTTCGCACCGGTTTCAACCTGCCGCAGGTCGCGCTCCGGCGCCGCGGACTGGATTACACCCTGGAACGCACGTCGCTCATGGGCGTTGCGGTTTCCTACCGTTACCTCGCGGCGCTGCGCCTGCTCGGGGCCGAAGAACAGCGCTATGCGGGGCTTGCCGCCGCGCCCGGGGAACCGGCTGCGGCGGGCGGCATGCGGGCGTTCCGGTTTTCGGACGGGGAGCCGTTGCAGCCCTTTCTGGCTTCGGTCCGCTTCACCGACCGCAATTACCTCGTGGGAGCGAAAGCCGCCGTCTCGGCGTCGCCGGGCGACGGCTGGCGCATTTCGGCGGCTCTCGACGCCCGCTCCGGCCGCGACATGCACGTCGAAGGGGTCTTCACCAATGCCGTGACCGCCGGACTGCGCCTTGCCCGGCGTTTCGGCGAAGGGCACGAACTCTCCGTGCTGTGTATCGTGCCGCCCTCGGTGCGGGGCACGCGCCTCTCCTCTTCGGAGGAGGCTTTCACGCTCACGGGCGACCGTCTCTACAACCCGGCGTGGGGCTGGCAGGACGGCAGGGTGCGCAACTCCCGCGTGCGGCGCGAGACGGTTCCGCTGGCCCTGGCCGCCTATGCCGTGCCGCTGTCGGCTTCGACCTCGCTTGCCGCCACGCTTGCCGCCGAGGCGGGCGTCGCGAAGTACAGCATGCTCGACTGGTACGACGCCCGCACGCCGATGCCCGACAATTACCGGTATCTGCCCAGCTATACGGGCGACCGGGAGACCGAGCAGGCGTGGCTCGCCCGCGATCCGCGCTACACGCAGATCGACTGGGACGAGCTGATCCGCCAGAACCGCATGGCGGGCGGACATGCGGTCTATGCGTTGGAAGACCGTGTCGAACGGCTCTGCAACCTCGCTTTCGACGCGTCGTTCGCCACCGAAGCCGACGCCCGGCTGACGCTCCGCTACGGAGTTTCGCTCCGCCGCGAAAACACCCGTTCCTACAAGCAGATGCGCGATCTGCTGGGCGCCGGGTACGTTACGGACATCGACCGCTTCCTGATCGACGACGACACGTACGGCAATCTGTTGCAGAATGACCTGCGGCATCCCGGACGGACGGTCCGCGAGGGCGACCGCTTCGGCTACGATTATGCGCTGACGCTGCGCGGGGCTGCGCTCCGCTTGCAGGCCGATTACCGCTCCGACCGTTTCCGGGCCGATCTTTCGGTCGTGCTGGGGAGCGATGCCGTCAGCCGCCGGGGCTATTACGAGAAGGAACTTTTTCCCGGCGGGCAGTCCTACGGCCCTTCGCGCGTCATGCGGTTCACGCCCTACACGCTCAAGGCCGCTGCGGGCTGGGCCTTCTCCCCGCGCCGCTATATCGAAATCGCCGCCGCGGCCGCCGCCCGGACCCCTCGGGCCGGGGACCTTTTCTTTCAGCCGCTCTATAACAACCGTACGGTCGACAACCCCGTGCCCGAACGCATCTACGCCGCCGAACTCAACTGCCGCCTGACGGGACCCGTCGTCGATTTTCAGGCGGCGTTCTTCGCTGCCATGACGCTCGACGGCATCGAGACACGGACGTATTACGACGACATGGCCTCGGTCTACTGCGACATGGCTGTGACGGGCGTTGGGCGCATGTCCTGCGGCGCGGAGGCCGCGGCCGACATCCGGCTGTCCTACCGCTGGCTGCTGTCGCTGGCCGCTTCGGCCGGACGCTACGAATACATTCGCGATCCGCGCGTCACGGTGCTCTCCGACGTGGATAACTCGGCCGTCGACGTGCAGGCCGTGAGCCGTATGGGCGGCTGCGAGACGGGCGGCGCCCCGCAGCTGACCGCTCTGGCGGAGATCGCCTGGTTCGGCCCGAAAGGGTGGGGATGCCGCGCTTCGGCAGGATATGCTGGGCGGCGTTACGTCGAACCGATGCCCCTGCGCCGCACCGACCGCATCGCGGGTCAGGGCGGTATCACACGGGAGTTTTTCGACGCCTTCACCCGGCAGGAGCGGCTGCCGGACGCCTTCACGCTCGATGCCGCGCTGTTCAAGTCGTTCCGGTTCGAACGTTCGCGGCTCACCGCGTCGCTGATGCTGCGCAACCTGACGGGCGAAGCCGATACGGTCTATGGCGGCTACGAGTCGCTGCGCGTGCGCCGCATCCGCCCGGGCGACGACACGCTCTACGCGCCCCACGCCTCGCGCTGCACCTATGCGTGGCCCCGTTCGTTCTATCTTACAATCTCTTACCGGTTTTGATCCGCACGTAAAAAAACGTCCGGATTTTTTGGATTTCCGCGTTAAATTCGTATTTTGGAGAGGCAAAAACCTTAAAAACTTCCAGATCCATGATTATCGGTATTCCAAAAGAGATCAAGAACAACGAGAATCGCGTTGCTCTTACCCCCGCAGGCGCCCGGGAGCTTGTCAAACGGGGACACAAAGTTTATGTGCAGGCTACGGCCGGTGTGAACAGCGGATTTGCCGATGATGCCTACACGGCCGTCGGGGCGGAGATGCTTCCCTCGATCGAGGAGGTCTACGCCCGGGCGGAAATGATCGTCAAGGTCAAGGAACCGGTGGCTCCCGAGTACAAACTCATCCGCAGGGACCAGCTGGTTTTCACCTTCTTCCACTTCGCCAGCAGCGAACCCCTCACCCGTGCGATGGTCGACAGCGGGGCGGTCTGCTGTGCCTATGAGACCGTCGAGCGCGCCGACCGTTCGCTGCCGCTGCTGATCCCGATGTCGGAGGTCGCGGGGCGCATGGCCGCGCAGGAGGGACGCTATTTCCTCGAAAAACCCCGCGGCGGCAAGGGCGTGCTGCTGGGCGGCGTGCCGGGCGTGAAGCCCGCCAAGGTCTTCGTCATCGGTGCGGGCGTTGTCGGAACGGCTGCGGCGCGCACCGCTGCCGGAACGGGGAGCCGACGTGACGATCTGCGACATTTCGCTCCAGCGGCTGACCTATCTGGCCGACGTGATGCCCCGCAACGTCAAGACGCTGATGTCTTCCGAATACAACATCCGCGAGGAGCTGAAGCATGCCGACCTGGTGGTCGGTTCGGTGCTGATTCCGGGAGCCAAGGCCCCGAAGCTCGTCACGCGCGACATGCTCCGGGAGATGGAGCCGGGAACGGTGATGGTCGACGTGGCCATCGACCAGGGCGGCTGTTTCGAGACTTCGCGCCCCACCACGCACGAGGACCCGGTCTATTACGTCGACGGCATCCTGCACTACTGCGTGGCCAACATTCCGGGCGCCGTGCCCCGCACCTCGACCCTCGCGCTTACGAACGCGACGCTTCCCTACACCATCCAGCTTGCCGACAAGGGCTGGCGGCGCGCCGCACAGGAGAATCCCGAGCTGGCGCTGGGGCTGAACATCATCGGCGGCAGGGTGGTCTGCAAACCCGTGGCCGACGCCTGGGGGCTGCCTTACGAACCGTTGGTGCTGTAACCTGCCGGGGCGGTAATCCGCAGGTGTTGTAACCTGCCGGCCTGTTTTGCGGTGGCCTCCTGTCCATCCGGGACGGGGAGGCCGCCGGTGTGTAATTATCCGACTTTTTGGACGATTTGTTTTTGAAATTATTAAATAATTCATATATTTGCAAGAGAGCAAGGCAGTTACGTCGGTCGTTCCGGTTTCATTCCGGTTGGAATGCGTCGCTAAAAGCGTCGAATCTTCAAGTCCGGCGACTGTTTTTGTTACGGATCGTAAGCAATACAGAAAGTCAGGGTGGCGTTTGCCGCACGGAAAGCGTGGGGCGGCGTCATTAAGTTTTATTCGATAAAGAGGTTAGTATGAGTGAGAGATTGTACATTTTCGACACCACGCTGCGCGACGGTGAGCAGGTCCCCGGTTGTCAGTTGAACACCACCGAAAAAATTGAAGTCGCCAAGCTGCTCGAAAGCCTCGGCGTAGACGTCATCGAGGCGGGATTTCCCATCTCCAGCCCCGGTGATTTCAACTCCGTGCTGGAGATTTCCAAGGCCGTTTCCGAGCCGACGATCTGCGCGCTGACCCGCGCCGTGAAGAAGGACATCGACGTTGCGGCCGATGCGCTGCGGCTGGCCAGGCGCAAGCGTATCCATACGGGCATCGGCGTTTCGCCGCAGCATATCTACGACAAACTGCGTTCCACGCCCGAGAAGATCGTCGAATCTGCCGTCGAGGCGGTGAAATATGCCAAACGCTACGTCGAGGATGTGGAGTTCTATGCCGAGGACGCCGGGCGCGCCGACGTCGAGTACCTCGCCCGCGTGGTCGAGGCGGTCATCCGGGCCGGCGCGACGGTGGTCAATATCCCCGACACGACGGGCTACTGTCTTCCGAACGAATACGGCGCGAAGATCAAATACCTCGTGGACAACGTTCCCAACATCGACCGGGCGATCATTTCGACCCACTGCCACAACGATCTGGGCATGGCTACGGCCAATACGCTGAGCGGCATCCTGAACGGCGCACGGCAGGCCGAGGTCACGATCAACGGCATCGGCGAACGGGCCGGCAACACCTCGCTCGAAGAGGTGGTGATGACGCTCCGCTGCCACAAGGACGTGGCCGTCGACACGAACATCAATTCGCGCCTGATCACCAAGGCCTCGCACCTGGTGTCGAGCCTGATGAACATGCCCGTGCAGCCCAACAAGGCCATCGTGGGCCGCAACGCCTTCGCCCACTCGTCGGGCATCCATCAGGACGGCGTGCTCAAGCAGCGTCAGACCTACGAGATCATCGACCCGCAGGACATCGGTCTGAACGAGTCGGTCATCGCCCTCACGGCCCGCAGCGGGCGCGCGGCTCTCGTGCACCGGCTCGAACTGCTGGGCTACGACCTCACGCAGGAGGAATTGGACGCCACGTACGAGAAATTCCTCGCTCTGGCCGACCGGAAGAAGGAGATTCACGACTACGACCTGTTGTACCTCGTGGGCGACATCGACCGCATGAAGCAGCAGTCCATTTCGTTGAAATTCATGCAGGTGACCACCGGGACGCTGGTTCCGACGGCTACCGTGGTGCTGAAATTCGGCGACCACGAACGCATGTCCACCGCCACGGGCAACGGTCCGGTCGACGCGGCGGTCTCGGCCATCAAGAAACTGATCAACGAGAAGGTGGTGCTTGCGGAGTTCTTGATGCAGGCCATCACGCGGGGTTCGAACGACGTGGGCCGCGTGCATGTGCAGGTCGAGTGCGGCAGCCGTACGGTCCACGGATTCGGCGCGCACACCGACACCACGCGGGCTTCGATCGAGGCGTTCCTCGACGCGCTGCGCGCACTCAACGTAACCGAAAAAATCGAGGAGGAGGATTGATATGGGACGAACGCTTCTGGACAAGATATGGGACGCGCACACGGTGCGTGTCGAGGACGGCGGCCGCTGCGTGCTCTACATCGACCGACAGTATATCCACGAGGTGACTTCGCCCGTGGCTTTCGGGGGCATCGAGCGCCGCGGGTTCGGCGTGGCGCGCCCGGCGCAGATCACGGCTACGGCCGACCATAACATCCCGACCGTCGACCAGCACCTTCCGATCGGGGAGCCGGAGTCGCGGCGGCAGGTCGAGACGCTGGCCGAGAACTGCGCCCGCCACGGCATCGAGCACTTCGGCGTGGGACACCCCAAGCAGGGCATCGTGCACATCATCGGCCCCGAGCTGGGATTCACGCAGCCGGGCATGACGATCGTCTGCGGCGACAGCCACACTTCGACCCACGGGGCCCTGGGCGCCGTGGCGTTCGGCGTGGGGACTTCGGAGGTCGAAATGGTCTTCGCCAGCCAGTGCATCCTCCAGACCAAACCCCGCACGATGCGCATTACGGTCGACGGCGCGCTGCGTCCGGGCGTCGAAGCCAAGGATGTCATCCTCTATATCATCTCGAAACTCACCGCTTCGGGCGGCACGGGCCATTTCATCGAGTTTGCCGGCAGCACGATCCGTTCGCTCTCGATGGAGGGCCGCATGACGGTCTGCAACATGAGCATCGAGTGCGGTGCGCGCGGCGGCATGATCGCCCCCGACGAAAAGACCTTCGAGTACCTCCGCGGCCGCGAACGGGTTCCGCAGGGAGCCGCCTACCACGAGGCCGTGGCCCGCTGGCGGGAACTTTACAGCGATCCCGACGCGGTTTTCGACAGGGAGTACCGCTTCGACGCTGCGGACATCGCCCCGATGATCTCCTACGGAACCAATCCCGGAATGGGGATGGCCGTCGACGGGACGATTCCCGCCGACGCCGATCCCAAGGCGTTGGAGTACATGGGTTTCAGACCCGGGGAGCGGATGTTGGGCAAAGCGGTCGACTACGTGTTCGTCGGCAGTTGCACCAACGGCCGCATCGAGGACCTGCGCCGTTTCGCCCGTCTGGTCGAAGGCCGCCGCAAGGCGGACAACATCACCGCATGGATCGTTCCCGGCTCGAAGGGCGTCGAAGCCGCCGCGCGGGCCGAGGGACTGGACCGCATCCTCGCCGCAGCGGGTTTCGAACTCCGCCAGCCGGGCTGTTCGGCGTGCCTGGCGATGAACGCCGACAAGATTCCGGCGGGCAAATACAGCGTATCGACCTCGAACCGCAATTTCGAGGGCCGGCAGGGTCCCGGCGCCCGTACGATGCTGTCGGGACTGCTGGTAGCCGCCGCCGCCGCGGTGACGGGCGTGATTTCCGATCCGCGCGAAGTGTTCGATATGTAAAAGATTATCATTATGTCCATACCCAAATTCGTAACCTTCACCTCGGGGGCCGTTCCCGTCGAGGTGGAAAACATAGATACCGACCAGATCATCCCGGCGCGCTTTCTGAAAGCCACCGAACGCAAGGGCTTCGGCGACAACCTTTTCCGCGACTGGCGTTACGACGCCGCGGGGCAGCGGATCGCTTCGTTCCCTTTGAACGATCCTCGCTACGAGGGGCGAATCCTCGTCGCCGGGCGCAATTTCGGCTGCGGAAGTTCGCGCGAGCATGCCGCCTGGGCCATCGCCGACTACGGTTTCCGCGTCGTGGTGTCGAGCTTCTTCGCCGACATCTTCCGCAACAACGCCCTGAATAACGGCCTGCTGCCGATCCGTGTGAGCGAGGAGTTTCTGAAAGCTGTTTTCGGCGAGATCCGGCGCGACCCGAAGGCGCAGTTCACCGTCGACTTGGGCAACCAGACGCTGACCATCGTGTCGGACGGGCGCAGCGAGGGTTTCGAGATCGACGCCTACAAGAAACGCTGTCTCGAAAACGGCTACGACGACGTGGACTACCTGCGCAGTATCGCCGACCGGATCGAGGCCTTCGAAGCCGCCCGCAAATAGCCTGCACCGATGTTTCCCCCGGTTGAAATCATGGACACCACGCTGCGCGACGGCGAGCAGACCTCGGGCGTCTCCTTCAACGCCCGTGAAAAACTCTCCATCGCCCGGCTGTTGCTGGAGGAACTGCACGTAAGCCGCATCGAGATCGCCTCGGCGCGGGTCTCGCAGGGCGAACAGCAGGCCGTGCGCGCCATCGCCGAATGGGCTGCCGCCAAGGGCTATGCCGACCGTGTGGAAGCGCTGGGATTCATCGACGGCGGGGTGTCGCTCGACTGGCTCGGGACCGCCGGATGCCGCGTGGTCAACCTGCTGGCCAAAGGTTCGCGGAAACATTGCGAGGGGCAGCTGCGCCGCACGCCCGAACGGCATCTGGAGGATGTGCGCGCCGAGATACTTGCGGCCGTCGACCGCGGGATGAAGGTGAACCTCTACCTTGAGGATTGGTCCAACGGCATGCGCCGTTCGCCCGACTACGTCTACGCGATGCTCGACGGACTGGCCGACGCTCCCGTCAGCCGGTTCATGTGCCCCGATACGCTGGGCGTCCTTGACCCCTACGACACCGAACGTTTCTGCCGCGACCTGGTGGAGCGTTATCCGTCGCTGCGTTTCGATTTCCACGCCCACAACGACTACGACCTCGCCGTGGCCAACACCGCCGCCGCCGTGCGTGCGGGTTTCCACGGCGTTCACGTCACCGTGAACGGGCTGGGCGAGCGGGCCGGCAACGCGCCGCTGTCGAGCGCGGTGGCCGTGCTGCACGACCGCCTGGGCCGCACGACGGGGATCGACGAAACGAAGATCAACCGCGTCAGCCGCACGGTCGAGAGCTATACGGGCATCCGCATTCCCGCCAACCGACCGATCGTCGGCGCGAGCGTCTTCACGCAGTGCGCGGGCATCCACGCCGACGGCGACAGCAAGAACAACCTCTACTTCAACGAACTGCTTCCCGAGCGTTTCGGGCGCGTCCGCGAATACGCCCTGGGCAAAACCTCGGGCAAGGCCAATGTCCTGAAAAACCTCGAAGCGCTGGGCATCGACCTCGACGAGGCCGCGATGCGCAAGGTGACCGAACGGGTGGTCGAGTTGAGCGACAAGAAGGAGCAGGTGACGGCCGAGGACCTGCCGTATATCATCGCCGACGTGCTGCGCTACGACCCGGTCGACACTCCGGTCCGGATTCTCAATTACAGCCTCTCGCTGGCGCAGGGGATGCACCCCGTCGCGACGCTCCGGATCGAGATTCACGGCTGCGCGTACGAGCGGACCTCGGCGGGCGACGGCCAGTACGACGCCTTCATGCGTGCCCTGCGGCAAATCTACCGCGAACAGCTCGGGCGCGAGTTTCCGATGCTGCGCGACTACGCCGTTTCGATTCCGCCCGGAGGCCGCACCGACGCCTTCGTGCAGACGATCATCACCTGGGAGATGGACGGCCGCGAGTTCAAGACCCGCGGGCTGGACGCCGACCAGACGGAGGCTGCCATCAAGGCGACTGTCAAAATGTTGAATATCATTGAAATAAACTATAACGACAATGGATGTTAAAATCGCTCTTTTAGCCGGCGACGGCATCGGTCCCGAGATCGTCGCCGAAGCCACGAAAGTGTTGGACCGCGTGGCGGAAAAATTCGGACACAAGATCGAATACCGTCCCGCATTGGTGGGCGCCGCGGCCATCGACGCCGTGGGCGACCCCTATCCCGACGAGACGCACGCCGTCTGTCTTGCGGCGGACGCCGTGCTGTTCGGAGCCATCGGGGACCCCAAATACGACAACGACCCCACGGCGAAGGTGCGGCCCGAGCAGGGGCTGCTGCGGATGCGCAAGTCGCTGGGGCTGTTCGCCAACCTGCGCCCCGTGGCGCTGTTCGACGCCCTGGCCGACCGTTCGCCGCTCCGGGCGGAGGTGGTCCGCGGCACGGATTTCATCTGCGTGCGCGAACTCACGGGCGGCATCTACTTCGGCCGTCCGCAGGGCCGCGACGAGGAGGGCGCGCGCGCCTTCGACACCTGCACCTACACGGTCTCGGAGATCGAACGGGTCCTGCACGTGGCGTTTCGGCTGGCCGTGTCGCGCCGCCGCAAACTGACGGTCGTCGACAAGGCCAACGTGCTGGAAACCTCGCGTCTGTGGCGTGAAACGGCCCAGCGGGTAGCCCGGGAGTATCCCGAGGTGGCGGTGGACTATATGTTCGTGGACAACGCTGCCATGCAGATCATCCGCCAACCGGCTTATTTCGATGTCATCGTCACCGAAAACATGTTCGGCGACATCCTCACCGACGAGGCCAGCGTCATCAGCGGTTCGCTGGGCATGCTCTCCTCGGCGAGCGTGGGGGCCGAAGTGGCCCTTTTCGAGCCGATCCACGGCTCCTATCCGCAGGCCGCGGGAAAGAACATCGCCAACCCGATGGCCACGATCTTTCGGCCGCGATGCTTCTGGAGCACCTGGGTCTCGATGCCGAGGGCAGGGCCGTGCGGCGTGCCGTCGATCGGGCGCTGGCCGAAGGAGTCGTCACCGAGGACCTTGCAGCGCCGGGCGAAAAGGCCCGTTCGACCTCCGAGGTGGGGGATTACGTCGCTTCGCAGATTTAATCCCGTTATTCCGAATTGCCGGCAGACCGTTTTTTCGCGGTCTGCCTTTTTTGGGTGTCGTAACGACACTTTTATTTTTGTTGCGGCGTTTTACCGAACTGCATGCGAATCAATTTTGTTCTCGTCCGACTTTTATGTACCTTTGTCGCTTCAAGAACAATGAATGACATGGCAGGTTCCAATTTCGTAGATTACGTAAAGATATTCGCCCGCTCGGGGCACGGCGGCGGCGGCTCGACGCATTTTCGCCGCGAAAAATTCGTGGCTTTCGGCGGTCCCGACGGCGGTGACGGCGGCAAGGGCGGGAGCATCGTCCTGCAAGGCGACAAGCAGTACTGGACGCTCATCCACCTCAAATACCAGCGTCACCAGTTCGCCGAGGACGGCGAGCACGGCTCCGGGGCGCGCTCCTCGGGCAAGGATGCCCACGACATCGTGATCCCGGTTCCGCTGGGCACGGTCGCCAAGCGCGTTTTCGAGAACGAGGACGGGACTGCGACCACCGAAACGGTGGGCGAGGTGACGGCCGACGGCGAGCGGCTCGTGCTGCTCCGGGGCGGCCGGGGCGGTCTGGGCAACTGGCATTTCAAGAGCGCCACTAATCAGACGCCGCGCTACGCCCAGCCGGGCGAGGAGGGTGAGGAAGGCACGTTCATCCTCGAACTGAAAGTGCTGGCCGACGTGGGGCTGGTGGGCTTCCCCAATGCGGGCAAGTCTACGCTGCTCTCGGTCGTTTCGGCCGCGAAGCCCAAGATCGCCGATTACGCCTTCACGACGCTGGAGCCGAACCTCGGTATCGTCGAGGTCCGCGACCACAAGTCGTTCGTCATGGCCGACATTCCGGGCATCATCGAGGGTGCGCACGAGGGCCGCGGTCTCGGAACCCGTTTCCTGCGCCATATCGAGCGCAATTCGGTGCTGTTGTTCCTAATTCCCGCCGACAGCGACGACATCCGCCGCGACTACGACGTTCTGCTGGGCGAACTGACGCAGTACAATCCCGAACTGCTGGACAAGGAGCGCCTGCTGGCCGTCACCAAGTGCGACATGCTCGACGAGGACCTGATCGCCGAGATGCGCGGCCACTTGCCCGAAGGCGTGCCGTCGGTCTTCATCTCGTCGGTCTCGGGGCTGAACATCCCGCGGCTCAAGGATATGCTGTGGGAGGCGTTGCAGCGGTAACCCCCGCCCGCGTTGTCCGCGTTGTCCGCGCCGGACGTCCGGCGGTTGGGCGTGTTGCTGCGGAATGCGCTGCCGTGCCGGAAAACTCCGCTTCGCGGTTGGTGACGCGCAGGGTGTATTTCCCGGCGAAATAGTCGATGATTCCATACAAGGAGCCTGTGCCCTGGGGCAGAGGCTCCTTTGCGTAGACGCAGGTCGCGGCGGTCCGCACGGTGAAGGTTCGGCCCCGGGTGTCGACGATCTCGCGCTCGGTGGCGACGGCGCGGCCCGTCTCCGGGTCGGTGTCGCACCAGGTCTTTCCCGGCTCGGCGAAACGCACGTCGTCGAAACGGACGCGTGTGTCGATGTGCCGGGCCGAGACGGCGTCGAACGTAAGGAGCTGTGCGGAGGGTGTCTCGCCGCCGGGCGGTTCGGTGCGGATGTACCGCGCCAGCTCTTCGCGCGGAATGCACCCTGCGCCGCCGTCGCCGGGTGTCGTTCCCAGCTGGATTTTCCCGCCGTAGTCGCACAGCGTAAGGCCGTTGCAGCGTACGGTCGCCACGATGCCGAACGGATAGAGGTCTGCCAGCGGGGAGCCTTCCGCGGCGATCGAGATGCCGCCCGAGGCGTCTTCGACGACGATCGTCCTGTGAAATTCGCCGTAGAGGTCATTGGCCGTGACGAATCCGCGGATGGTGATGTCCTGCGCTATCGCGACGCTGCTCTTCCCGTCGCAGAGCGATTTGAGGTAGGCGACCGAATTCTGCGGCTCCGGAGGACGGACCGTGAATTCGGGCTGCGTGGCCCGGTCGCATCCGGCCGGCAGCGTCAGCAGGACCGGCAGCGTCAGCAGGCTAATGCGTGCAGTCGTTCTCATCGCGCAGTTTGAGGATGTAACGCCCGTCGCCCGCGGCGTCGTACTGGAGAATGCCCGTCAGCGAGACCGTGCCGGCAGGCACTTCGGCGTCGGCGAAACGGGCGTATCGGCGGACGTAGGTGTAGACGGCGTTGCCGTCGGCGTCGGTGAAGCGTTTGTAGCCCACCCAGGTTGCCGCCGAAAGGTCTTCGGGGGTGTAGCGCACGCCGTCGATGCGGACGAGCGTGCCGCAGCGGCTTTCCGTAAGCGCGGGAATGGCAAGCGGGGCAGGGGAGGGCGCAGCCAGGGCTTCGCCGCTGCGGACCAGCACGGAGCCGAGCGCCGCCCGGGAGCCGATGTAGTCCGTTGCGTAGCCGCTTCCGGCGGCGGGCGGACGTCCCGCCTGCAACACCCCGCGGCTTTCGGCGACGGCGAGTCCCCGGAGCGAAAGCGTTACGCGGCTTCCTATGGGGAAGTCGTTGTGCAGGTGGTCGATACCGGCCATCACTTCAAGTCCAGCTTCAGCGTCGCAGATGCAGAGCGTGCGGTAGAAATTCTCCGCGCGGTCGCAACTCGCGACCCTCCCCGTGACGACGATGTCGCCCGTAACGGTGAAGGGCGTGCCCGCATAGCGGTCGCGCAGCGCGGCGATGGTCTCCGTCGCGGGTTTCCCCTCGCCGTCGTCGTCCGGTTCCCCGAACCGGGAGTCGTAGCACCCGGTCAGCAGGAGCGCGGCGACGGCGCCGAAAAAAGGTATGGGACGGAAGTGAAACATATTTTTACGCAATGCGGTGATTCATACGGACCCCGGCCGGTTTGCCGTTAAGCCCTTCCCCGGGAGAGGGGCGGACCGGTGAACGACGCCGGAGGCGGCGATAACGACCGGACCGAAGCGGGATGCGGCGTGTCGCGCGGAAGCGTATCCAGCAATGTTATTGTTCGATACGCGAATCTTTCAGTCCCAGGAAGTAGAGGATGCCGTCCAGCCCGATGGTCGAGATCGACTGTCGGGCCGTGGCCTTTACCTTGGGTTTGGCGTGGAAGGCGATGCCCAGGCCCGCGAGGTTGAGCATCGGCAGGTCGTTGGCGCCGTCGCCGACGGCCACCGACTGGGCGATGTTGATCTCCTCGAACTGGCACAGCAGCCGCAGCAGTTCAGCCTTGCGGCGTCCGTCGACCACCTCGCCGACATAGCGTCCCGTGAGGCGTCCGTCCTCGATCTCCAATTCGTTGGCGTAGACATAGTCGAAGCCGTATTTCTGCCGGAGGTAGTTGCCGAAATAGGTGAATCCGCCGGAGAGGATCGCCGTTTTGTAACCCACGCGTTTGAGAATGGTCATCATGCGCTCCAGCCCCTCGGTGATCGGCAGGCTGCGGGCGATCTCCTCCATGACCGAGACGTCCAGTCCCTTGAGCAGCGCGACCCTCTGCGAAAAGCTTTCGCGGAAATCAATCTCGCCGCGCATGGCGCTGGCCGTGATTTCGCGCACCTTGTCACCCACGCCCGCGCGCTCGGCCAGTTCGTCGATCACCTCGGTCTCGATCAGCGTCGAGTCCATGTCGAAGCAGATCAGGCGGCGGCTGCGGCGGTAGATGTCGTCCTTCTGGAACGAGACGTCGAGACCGATCTCCGAGAGGTTCATAAATCCCTCCTGCATCGTGCTGCGTTCCTGGTCGGTGAGCGATCCGCGCACCGAGAGCTCGATGCACGACTTGGCGGCGCGGTCGTCCTCGCAGAGGGGCATGCGGCCCGTGAGGCGTTTGATGGCGTCGATGTTCAGCCCGTGCTCGGCCACGACCTTCGTCACCTCGGCGATGTGGCGTGCCGTGACGGTGCGGCCCAGCAGGGTGATGATGTAGCGGTTTTTGCCCTGACGGCCCACCCAGTCGTTGTAGCGTTCCTCGGAGATGGGCGTGAAACGGATCATCACGCCCAGTTCCGACGCCTTGAACAACAGCTCCTTCATGATGCTTCCCGACTTGTCGGCCGTGGTCTTGATCAGGATGCCGAGCGTCAGCGACTGGTGGATGTTGGCCTGTCCGATGTCGAGGATGAAGGCGTTGTAGCGTGCGAGGATCTCGGTGAGCGACGAGGTCATGCCCGGTTTGTCTTCACCCGAAATGTTGATCTGGATAATTTCAACGTTGTTCTGCATCGTATAATGTATGGTGTTTTCCGGCGCTTTCTGCAAAAAGCGCAGACAAAGTTAATAAAGTTCTCTTTTTTTTGGCTATTTTTGCCTCACAAACTTAAAAAACGGAATTATGTGGACATTTTTAGCGGCCGAAGAACCTGCCTCGCTGATCGTGCCGGACAGTGTGCAGAAAGCGAATCTGGCCGAAGCGGTCAATAAGATCGTGAACATGGATTTCAGCACTTTGTTCGGCTCGCTGATTCGTGAATCGCTCTGGATTCTTGTCAAGGTTCTCATTGCGCTAGCCATCTATTTCATCGGACGCTGGCTCGTGCGCCGCTTCCTGCGGCTGATCGACGTGGCCATGCAGCACCGCAATGTCGACATTTCGCTGCGTTCGTTCACGCGTAATACCGTCAGCGCGTTCTTCACGCTGCTGCTCATCCTGATCGTCGTGTCGACGCTGGGCGTCAACGTGACATCGCTCATCGCCGTCGCGTCGGCCGCCACGCTGGCCATCGGTATGGCTTTGAGCGGCACGGCCCAGAACTTTGCCGGCGGGGTGATGATCCTGCTGATGAAACCCTACCGCATCGGCGACTACATCTCGGCGCAGGGACAGTCGGGAACCGTGCGCGACATCAAGCTCTTCTCGACGGTGATCGCCACGGCCGACAACCAGACGATCTACATTCCCAACAACTCGATCGCGACGGCCATCATCGACAACTATTCCACCTCCGAGACGCGCCGCGTGGACTGGACCGTGGGCATCTCCTACGGCGACGACGTGGATGTGGCCCGCAAGGCCGTCCTTTCGATGCTGGCCGCCGATCCGCGCGTCCTGCCCGATCCCGCCCCGGTGGTGTGGGTCGCTGCGCTGGCCGACAGTTCGGTGAACCTCTCGATCCGCGCATGGGTCAAGAACGCTGACTACTGGAACGTCTTTTTCGAGCATAACGAGCAGTTCTACAAGGAGCTGCCGAAGGCCGGCATCAACTTCCCGTTCCCGCAGATGGACGTGCACCTGACCAAAGAGTAGGGTATGAAAACGCACCTTTTCACCGTTCTTGCGGCAATGAGCCTTTCGGCCTGCAATCCTGACCGGGGACCCGAGTATACGACCCCGGCGGAATTCGGCGAGGTGACCGTGTCGCCGCAGACCATGGCCTTCGATTCGGAGGTCCGGGTGAAGGTGTCCGTTTCGTGCCCCTACGGGCTGCGCAACGTCTGCATTCTCTACATGCTCGACGGCGACGAATCCGACGTGAGGACCGTCGCGAAGACCGAGCCGCCAGCCGACGTCACCTCGTTCGATTACGAGGGAGTCATTCCCCGGCAGAGAGCCGGCCGGAAAGTGACTTTCCGGATACGTGCCATCACGGCATACAATGTGCCCTCCTATACGCAGCTTCGGGAATATACGGTTCCCGACGAAGAGGAGGAAGAATCCGAACAACCCATTTAAACAACGAAATAGCAATTTTATGGAACTGAAAGAGATTCTGGCCATTTCGGGCCAGCCCGGACTTTATAAATTCGTGGCGCAGTCCGTGCGCGGCGTGATCGTCGAGTCGCTGCTCGACGGACGGCGCATGAATGCCTCGGCGAATGCCAAGGTGAGCGCCCTTTCGGAGATTTCGATGTTCACCGAAGGCGAGGACATTGCGCTGGCCGACGTTTTCACCCGGATCTACGCCCACACGGGCGGCAAGGAGGCGATCAGCCCCAAGGAGTCGCCCGAGAAGCTGAAAGCCGCGTTTGCCGAGGTGCTTCCCGAGTACGACCGCGACCGGGTGCATGTTTCGGACATCAAGAAGTGTTTCGCGTGGTACAACACGCTGGTCGGGGCGGGATTCACGGAGTTCAAACTTCCGGCCGAGAACGAATAGCGAAAAATATCCCGGCCCGTGCCGGGACGAACCGAAAGCCGCTGCGGCTTTCATAAAGACCTGTCGTTATGGAGAGGAAAACGAAAGTGCTGGCACTGGTTGCCCACGACAACATGAAACGCGACCTGGCGGAGTGGGTCGACTGGAACAGCCGCAAGTTGAGCCGCCACCATTTGGTATGTACGGGTACGACCGGCAAGATGGTCGAAAAGACCCTGCGCGACCACCGGGAGGAGCACGAGGACGAGACGGAGGAGAAACCCGAGCTGAAAATCACGCTGCTCAAGTCGGGTCCGCTGGGCGGCGACCAGCAGCTGGGGTCGCTCATCGCCGACGGAAAGATCAATGCGCTGATTTTCTTCTGGGACCCGATGTCGGCCCAGCCGCACGACGTCGACGTGAAGGCGCTGCTGCGTCTGGCGACGCTTTACAACGTCCCGACGGCCATCAACCGTTCGTCGGCCGATTTCCTGATCTCCTCGCCGCTGTACGAGGACGACGGCTACGAACCCGTCGTGAAGGATTACAAGGCCTATGTCGAGCGGGTGCTGAAATAGGCGATGGATTGAAAAGGAACGGGCGTGAATTTCACGCCCGTTCCCTTTTTCGTTATTAAGTGTACGCAGAGGTTGTTTTTGCAGGAATCCGGAGCGTTTACTCCATGTCCAGCGGCATGGATTCGATGACCGCTTTGTTGGCGGCCTTGAGCCGTTCGGGAAGCACCTTCATCACCTTGCGGTCGTAGGTGAACAGACCGTTCACTTCGCCCTCCACGTCGGTGGTCTGGGTGTAGACGGCGCCCGAGAAGCCCAGACGCACGTATTTGATCAGGCTTTTGGCGTATTTCTCATACTCTGCCGTCACCTCCTCCGGGGTCTTGAACTGCACGTAGCCCCAGTTGCGCTTGTTCCACCAGAGGTGTCCCTCCATGGGCAGCCCGATGCCGCCGTATTCGCCCAGCACGTTCACGCGCTGCGGATCGAAGAGTTTCATGGCGGGACCCGGGTAGTTGTGCAGGTCGAGCATGTGGCCGCAGGGACGGTGGTTGCCGCCGCTGGCGGGGTTGACCAGACGCGAGGGATCGTACTCCATGGTCCAGTTCACGATGCGCTCGGTGTCGAACTGGCCCCATGCCTCGTTGAAGGGAACCCATACCACGACGCTCGGGGAAGACATGCATAAATCCATGATCTCCTTCCACTCTTTGCTGAAGTTGTCCTTCGACTCCTGCGTGCGGTTCTTGTCCGTACCGCCGTTGTAGGTGTGCATTTCCCACTTGTTGCCCATGTCTCCCGAGGGCATGTCCTGCCATACGAGAATGCCTTCGCGGTCGCAGTGGTAGTACCAGCGCGCCGGCTCGACCTTCACGTGCTTGCGGATCATGTTGTAACCCAGCTCCTTGGTCTTCAGAATGTCGAACAGCAGCGCTTCGTCGGTCGGTGCGGTGAAAAGTCCGTCGGGCCACCAACCCTGGTCGAGCGGACCGAAGTGGAAGAGCGGTTTGTCGTTGAGCGTCATGCGGAGGATGCCGCCCTTGTCGCGCTTGGTTCCGATCTTGCGCATGGCGGTGTACGAATCGACCTTGTCGACGGTTTTCCCGCCCTGCCTGAGCGACACTTCCATGTCGTAGAGGAACGGCGAGTCGGGGCTCCAGAGTTTCGGCTCGGCGATGCCCAGACGCAGCGGGCTTCCGGGAAGTCCCGTCGCCGAAGCCACGAGCTTGCCCTTGTCGAGGATCTTCACCTCCACCAGATCGCCCGTCGTGCAGTTTTCGGCCGCCACGGTTACGGCGATGTTCTTCTGGTCCAGGTTGGGAATGGCCTTGATGCCCGAGATGTGGCTCTTCGCCACCGGTTCGATCCACACGGTCTGCCAGATGCCGCTGACCGGCGTGTACCAGATGCCGTTGGGGTTCAGCACCTGCTTTCCGCGGGGCTGGTATCCCTTGTCCGTGCCGTCGAACACGCGTACGACCAGCTTCTGCTCGCCTTTGGCCTTGAGATAGGGGGTGATGTCGAGCGAAAAGGGCGTGAAGCCGCCCGTGTGCGAGCCTGCAAGGATGTCGTTCACGAATACGTCGGCTTTCCAGTCCACCGCGCCGAAGTTCAGCAGCACGTTGCTGCCTTTCCAGGCGGCGGGCACGCTGAACGTGCGGCGGTACCAGAGTTCATCCTTCTCGGTGAGGCCCTTCTGCACGCCCGACAGCGAGGATTCGACAGCGAAGGGGACGAGGATCTTTCCGTCCATCGTTTTCGGTTCCATGGCGCCGACGGGTTTGATGGCATAGTCCCACAGGCCGTTGAGATTCACCCACTGCGAGCGTACCATCTGCGGACGCGGGTATTCGGGAAGCACGTTGGCCGGGTCGACCTTTTCGGCCCATGGCGTCTTGATTTTGTCGCCCACGGGTTTCCACTGGGCAAAGGTGCACAGCACGCTCAGCGCTGCCACGGTTGTCAGAATTGTTTTTTTCATTACTGATTGATAAGAGGATTGAATATAGTGTTTACTGTCTCTTCTTCTTGAACTGTCCGGGGTAAGGCTCTACCATGCAGCGCTTTGCCCAGGCTTCATACGCTTTGGCCATCGCTTCGACCTTTGCGGGGGTCCTGCTCCGGATTTTCGAGCACGTATATCTGATGGTTGCCCGTATTGCCATCGTCGGCGCTCAAATAGATATACCGACAGGTTCGCGATCCGGCGCAGCGACATGGCGTTTACGGGAGCTTTCATGGTTGGGTTGGTTTTAAGATCCTGATTTACGAATACAAATTTCGTAAATTAAAATTTTTTACCTGCCATATTTTGATCAGAAAAAAGCAAGATTTAGTCAAAATGCCCCGCAGGGGTCCGGTTGGCGAAAACTGTCGTCGATTGGTCAAATATTGGTGCCCCGGAACGGCTGATGTATTTATATTTGTATGCCAATCGAAATCGTGCATTATTTTATGCTATTCTTCAAACGCCCGGCTTTCGGCCGAATCTACGCCTTCGAGGTGGACGGCTACGGGAACCGCACCGGCCTGCTCAACAGCATTACGGTCGAGTAGGGACCGGTATGATTCCGATGAAAAAGCGGGGCCGCACACATTGCGGCCCCGCTTTTTCACAGGTTGTGCGACAGCGGTGCCGGAACCGCTTCGCTCAAATCGTAGCCGCCCCAGCGGCAGGCGATCTCGTCGAGCTCACGCCGTCCACGCCGTAGCGGTCGAACATCTCGCGGGCTTTCGGACCTGAATCGACGTCGCCGTTGCCGATGATCGGAATGCGTATCTGCGGGTTGTTCTTCACCTCGCCTATCAGCGTCCAGTCGGCCTCGCCCGTGTACATCTGGCTGCGGGTTCTTCCATGGATGGTGAGTGCCTGAATGCCGCAGTCCTGCAGTTGCTCGGCGAGCGAGGTGATGATGAGCTCATTTTTGTCCCATCCCAACCGTGTCTTCACCGTCACGGGCACCTTGACCGCATCGACCACGGCACGCGTGATCTCCAGCATTAGCGGAATGTTGCACAGCATTCCTGCGCCAGCACCTTTGCCTGCCACCTTCTTGACCGGGCAGCCGAAGTTGATGTCTATCACGTCGGGGTGTACTTGCTCCACGATGCGTGCCGCCTCCACCATCGATGCCACGTCGCGGCCGTAGATCTGCACGCCCACGGGACGTTCCCGGTCGTCGATGACCATCTTGCGTAGCGTCGAGTCGATATTGCGGATGATGGCGTCTGCCGATACAAACTCCGTATATACCATCGCCGCGCCAAATCGCTTGCACATCTGGCGAAAGCCGATATCGGTCACATCCTCCATCGGAGCGAGCAGAATGTGGGCCAGTTGGTCGAGGATCAGGCCGCTGACGGTGTTGTAGGCGTTGCAGGGCAGGGCGTTTTCCAGACCGAACCAGTCGAGAAAGTCGTAGAAAGGGCATTGCCCGTCGACCAGACAGCTGCCGTCCTCGCGCCGGACGATGTCCGGCTCCTCGCGCGGGTCGGGCAGTTCGCCGACCAGGGCTTCGAAAATGTCGCGCAGGGTGATGATGCCGCGCGTCACGCCGAATTCGTCGCAGATGATGCCGTAGCCCAGCTGCTCCGTGCGCAGCTGTTCGAGGGCGTTGTAGACCTCGAACCCTTCGTGGAAGAATTTCGCCGGAGCGACCAGCCTGCGCAGGTCGAATCCCTCGTCGCCCAGGTGCAGGAAGAGGTCTTTGAGGCAGACCACGCCCAGCAGTTTGTCGAGACTTCCCTCGCCGACGGGGTAGCGGTTGTGGGGCGCTCGGGCCACCGTCTCGCGGATCTGCGCTGCGGACGCCGCCGCGTCGATCCATGCCAGTTCGCTGCGGTGGGTCATGATCGACTCCACGGTGCGGTCGCCCAGCGAGAAGACGCGGCCCATGATCTGCTGTTCGACCGCCTGCACCTCGCCGTCCTCGGCGCCTTCCTGGATGATCGAACGGATTTCCGCCTCGGTGACCTTGCTCTCGGCCCGTTGCAGGCCTAGCAGGCGGGCGACGCCCGCCGTGCTTCTGGAGAGCAGCCACACGAAGGGCGACGCCGCGACCGAAAGCAGCCGCATCGGCTGCGCAACGATTTTTGCGGCCCGCTCGGCGGCGTTCATGCCGATGCGTTTGGGAACCAGTTCGCCGAAGATGATCGTGAGGTAGGTGACCGCGATGACGATAGTGACCTGCGCCGTGACGGTCGCCGTGCGCAGCGGAATGCCCAGTCGGGCCAGCTCTCCGCCGAATTTCGCCGCCAGCGTGTCGCCGGAGTAAATACCCGTGAGAATGCCGATCAGGGTGATGCCGATCTGTACGGTCGAGAGGAACCGGTCGGGGTCTTTGGCCAGTTTCAGGGCCTGGCGGGCGCCTGCGCTGCCTTGCCGGGCCTGCATCTCCAGATTCGAGCGGCGGGCCGATATGAGCGCGATCTCCGACATGGCGAACAGCCCGTTGAGCAGGATCAGCAGCAGAATGACGAGAATTTCCATGGAATGTCTTGTCGGTTTGTGTCGCAAAGATAATGGATGTCGGGCTAAAACCAAAGAATATGGTCCCGGGGGAATTGCTTATTCGCTGAAAAACGCTAAATTTGCAGGCAAAATCTATTGGATATGAATATCGAAACCTTTATTTCGGATGCGGTCCGCCGGTCGGTGGAGGCGCTTTACGGTGAGCTTGGCGACGAGCAGTTGCAGATTCAGAAGACCCGCAGGGAGTTCGAGGGCGACTATACCCTCGTAACCTTTCCGCTGCTCCGGCGAAGCCGCAAGTCGCCCGAAGCCACCGCGACCGAAATCGGCGAATACATGGCGGCCAACGTCCCCGAGATCGCGTCGTTCAACGTGATCAAAGGTTTCCTCAACCTTTCGCTCGACAGTGCGTTCTGGGCGGCCCGCTTCGCCGAGGTCGCCGCCGACGAACGTTTCGGGCAGGCTCCCGCGACGGGCCGTACCGTGATGGTCGAGTACTCATCGCCCAACACCAACAAGCCCCTCCACCTGGGGCATATCCGCAACAACCTGCTGGGTTACTCCGTGGCGCAGATTCTCAAGGCCAACGGCCATACGGTCATCAAGGCCAATCTGGTGAACGACCGCGGCATCCACATCTGCAAGTCGATGCTGGCGTGGAAGCTCTACGGAAACGGCGAAACCCCGGCATCGTCGGGGATGAAGGGCGATCACCTCGTGGGCAAGTACTACGTGGAGTTCGACAAACACTACAAGGCGCAGATCAGGGAGCTGGTCGCGCAGGGACAGCCGGAGGACGAGGCCAAGAAAAACGCCCCGATCATGCTCCAGGCGCAGGAGATGCTGCGCAAGTGGGAGGCCCGGGACCCCGAGGTGTACTCGCTCTGGGAGACGATGAACGGCTGGGTTTACGAGGGCTTCGACGTGACCTACAAGGCGTTGGGCGTCGATTTCGACAAGGTCTATTACGAGTCGCAGACCTACCTGCTGGGCAAGTCGCTCGTCGAGGAGGGGCTTAAAAAGGGTGTCTTCTACCGCCGTCCGACAATTCGGTGTGGATCGACCTCACGGCCGACGGACTGGACGAGAAACTGCTGCTGCGCGGCGACGGCACGTCGGTCTACATGACGCAGGACCTCGGCACGGCTTTCCGCCGCTTCGAGGACAATAGGCTCGACGACATGATCTACGTCGTGGGCAACGAGCAGAACTACCACTTCCAGGTGCTGAAACTGGTGCTCAAGAAACTGGGCTACGCCGACTGGAGCGATCATATCACCCACCTCTCCTACGGCATGGTGGAGCTTCCCGAGGGCAAGATGAAGTCGCGCGAGGGTACGGTGGTCGACGCCGACGACCTGATCGAAGGCATGGTCTCGACGGCCCGCGAGATGTCGGCCGAGCTGGGCAAGCTCGACGGATGCTCGGAGGAGGAGGCCAATGCCGTTTCGACGATGGTCGGGCTGGGTGCGCTCAAGTACTTTATATTAAAGGTCGATCCCAAGAAAACGATGCTGTTCGACCCCCGCGAGTCGATCGACTTCAACGGCAATACGGGTCCTTTCATCCAGTACACCCATGCGCGCATCCGCTCGGTGCTTCGCAAGGCCGCCGAGGCGGGCATCGACTTCGGAGGAGCCGCCACGGCGGATTACCTGCGCGAGGAGATCGACCTGGTGAAGTCGCTGACGGAGTATCCGTCGGTGGTGAAGTCCGCGGGCGAGAACTTCGCGCCGTCGGTCGTCGGGGCCTATGTCTACGAGCTGGCCAAGCAGTTCAATGGCTATTACCACGACCATTCGATCCTCAAGGAGGAGAACGCCGGGGTGCGCACGATGCGTCTCCAGCTGGCGCAGCAGGTCGCCCGCGTCATCAAGGAGGGCATGAAACTGCTGGGTATCGACGTCCCCGAACGCATGTAACGCATTCTGTGATAATGAAAAACGGAGGTTTCGCCGAAACCTCCGTTTTTTCGTGCCGTTAGCGTGGTACGAATCTTGCGAGAGACGAGGACGTTAACTAACACTATTTTAGCGTGAAAACATTTGCATCAACTTTCGCTCTTTCTCTCGCGTTGTGTGCCGCTGCCGGAGCGACGGCCCAAACCAAGAGTGCGGTTCCGGCTCCTGCGGCCGATACCGTATTGCTGTCGGAGACTGCCGACGGAGACTACATCGTTCGCAGGTTCATCGTCAAAAGCCGCGGCGACGCCGACTATTCGATTCGCTACCAGATCAATCTGGCGACGCTCAATGCCGCGCTCAACGGCAATCCGCAGGAGCTGGACGGACTCAACGCCTTTGTGGACAACCTTGTGAAGGATACGCTCCGGCAGGTCTGCGCCGTGACGATCACGGGCTATTCTTCTCCCGACGGTCCGCTGAAGTTCAACGAAGCGCTGGCTGCCAAGCGGGCCGGCGATTTCAAGGCGTATGTCGACAGGAAGTACGATTTCTCGAAAAAGTACAAGGTGACGGTGAATTCCGTCGCCGAGGATTGGGAGACGTGCCGCGCGCTGGTCGCGCAGTCGTCGATGCCCGACCGGCAGTCCGTGCTGAACGTCATCGACGGCAAGCAGTCGTCCGATCAGAAAGAATTGGCGCTCAAGAAGATGCCGGCTGCGTGGAGCTACCTGAAAAAGAACGTTCTGCCGAAACTGCGCCGTGTCGAACTGACGATCGGCTACGGTGCGGGCAACATCGTCGAGCAGCGCACCATGATCCCCAAACCCAAACCGGCTCCGCAGCCGCAGCCCGCGCAACCCGCTGAACCGTATGTCGTTGTCGACGAGCAGGTGAACGGAATCATCGTCGAGATGCCCGACAGGCACGAATACAAGAAGGAGGTGCGCGAGGAGTCCCGGGAGGTGAAGAAGGAGGCGAGGGCCGCCGAGCGGCTCGCCGAAAAGAGGCCCGCGAAGCGCAGAAGATAGTCCGCCAGCAGGAGAAGGCTGCCAAAAAGATCGCTAAAAAGGAGGCCAAGGCCGCCAAGAAAGCCGAGAAGGCCGCCAAAAAGACCTACAAGGAGCTCGAAAAAATGTAATGAAAAAGGATTCCGGATCCGGAATCCTTTTTTGTCCGCCGCCCGCCCGGGAAATAATTCCCGGGGCCGCAGTCCGAAAATGTTTGATAATCCGAAACGTTTTATTACCTTTGTCAGAGCAAAAATTTTAAAATCGACTGAATATGGCAAATTTACGAAACCTGAAGAAGGAGATTGACTACCGCCTTGAGGAGGTTGTTTTCGACTGCGATATGGCTATCTGTTTCCAGCCTTCGAAAGAGAAGGAGATTTTCGAGGTGATGCAGGAGGCCGTCGGCGTTCGCAACGATCTGTTCGCCAAAGCGATGAATCCCGCCGAGCCGCACAACCCGTCGCTCGTCCGCAAGCACTACGCTGCCCTGCGCGCCGAGATGGACGACGTTTTCGGCAAACTTTTCGAAAAGTTGAGCAAGATCAACGAGCAGAAATAGGGTAGTCCCTTTCGCTGAAAAACAACGGAGCGCCTCATGCGGGGCGCTCCGTTCGTTTTATTCGTGGTCGCGGCAGCAGTCGCCGGGGTGGTGTTCCAGCACGGTGTGGGGGATGTGCCCGTGCGATACCAGTTGAATCGGGCAGTCGTAGTTGCGCAACTGTTCCTCGGTCAGAATGTTCGAACGGTGGCGGTGGACCTGCCGGTTGACGCAGACGATCTCCTTCACGACGCTGGTGATCGTGCCGATGTCGTGCGACACCATGACGATCGCCATGCGGGCGTTCAGTTCATGCAGCGTGCGGTAAAGCTCCTTCTCGAATTTGTTGTCCACGAAATTCGCGGGTTCGTCCTAGGATCAGCAGCTTCGGGTCCGAGATCACGGCCCGGGCCAGCAGCGCCCGCTGCATCTGCCCGCCCGACACCTCGCCGATGGGGCTGCGGGCCGTGTCGGCGATTCCCGATGCCGCAAGCAGTTCCATCGCTCTGGCACGGTCCTCCTTCGTGTAGCGGGAGCTGAATCCGCGGCGGCCCTGCAATCCCGACAGTACGACCTCGAGGACCGAGATCGGGAATGCGCGGTCGAAATCCGAAATCTGCGGCATGTAGCCGATCAGCCGTTCCTTCCCGCGGAACAGCTCCGGGGCGAGAGTCAGCTCTCCGGTGTGGGGGACGGTTCCCAGGATGGCCTTTACGAGCGTCGTTTTTCCGCCGCCGTTGGGACCTATGACCCCCAGGAAATCGAGGTCCGCAATCTCCAGGTCGACGTGCCGGAGGGCCTCGTAGCCGTCGTATGCGACACTTACGTCGCGCAGCGTTACCAGATTCATTTTGCCGTGATTGAATCGGTCATTGCGTCGATGGCGCCGATGGCGTCTTCGTCCAGCGGGTCGATCTCCACGTATTCGGCGTCGATGTCGCGGGCGATGATCTCCACGGTCGATGCCGGGAACTGGTTCTGGTAGAAAATCCGCCGCACGCCGTCCTCGCGGGCCTGTCGGATAACCGCCGTCAGCTGTTTGGCCGACGGTTCCTTGCCGTCGGCCTCGATGGCCACCTGCCGCAGTCCGTAATCGCGTGCGTAGTAGGTGAGTGCGGGATGGTAGACGATGAAGTACTTCACGCCGCTCCGGGCGATCTTCTCCGCCGTGCGGATGTCCAGTTCCTTGAGCGTGCTGCGCAGCCGGTTGTAGCCGGCCTCGTATTTCACCGAGTCGGGATAGGCGTTGCGAATTGCCTCGTAGGCGTTTGCGGCCATCGTTTGCAGGGCTTTGGGCGAGGTCCAGACGTGGGGGTCTACACCGTGGGCATGCCCGTGGTCGTGTCCGTGGTGGCCGTGCGAGCAGGAGCCTGCGATCAGGTCGATACCGCGGCTCAAGTTCACGACTTTCGCCTGATCCCCGACTTTGCCCAGCAGGGTGGTTTCGAAGTCGATCAATCCCACGTTGAAAATGAGCTGTGCCTTGTTCAGCTCCACGAACTGCCGGGGCGTCGGCTCGAACGTCTCGGGACTTGCTCCGGGCGGCACGAGCACCTCGATTTTGAAATCGTCGCCGACAATCCCCTCCACGATGCTGCGCAGCGGGGGGATCGAGACGTAAAACGTATTCTCCCCGGCGGGCTGTTCCGGCGTGCAGGCCGCGAGCAGCAGGGCTGCCAGTAAGTATGCCGATAATTTACGCATGGTTGACAATCAATGATTTGTGATTTATACGGTAGGGTAGTCCCCTGTATTTTGTGCAAAGGTAGTAAAATTACCCGTAGCGGCGGGATTTTGCGGCTTGTTTTGTCGTTTCGGCCGAAATGTTTATCTTTGGCCCCCGATTAAAATCCCCGTATGCCGATAAACAATCCGAAAGAGGTCCTCGCCCTGGTGGAGAGGGCCGCCTCCGACAAGATTTCGCTTCCCGTTCGCAAAATATTGATTTTAGCGTTTTTAGCTGGCGCCTATATTTCTATGGGAGGCTTGTTTTCCATCGTGATAGGGTATGGCTTTCCGTCGATGGCTCCTGCTCCGGGATTGCAGCGCCTGCTCTCCGGACTTGTCTTCCCGCTGGGGCTTATGCTGGTCGTTTTCGCGGGAGCGGAACTCTTTACGGGCAATAATGCCGTGCTGATCCCCGGTGCATTGGGACGACGTTATGGATGGCGTAAGGTGTTGTTAAATTGGATGTTGGTCTATGCCGGAAATTTTGTCGGGTCGCTGTTTTTCGCCTGTTTTCTCGTGAAACTTCCCGGCATGCTCTCTGCCGAGGCGTGGCGTTCGGCGGCCGTCGGCATTGCCGAGGCAAAGGTCTCGATGCCGTGGCTCACGGTGTTCCTGCGGGGTGTCGGCGCCAACTGGCTGGTGTGCCTGGCCGTGTGGCTGGGTTTGAGCGCCAACGATGTCGCGGGCCGGCTGCTGGGATTGTTTTTCCCGATAATGTGTTTTGTGGCAATCGGTTATGAACACAGCGTCGCCAATATGTTTTTCATTCCGCTGGGCATGATGCACGGTGCATCGGTCACCGTGTCCGATTTTCTGCTTGCCAATCTTGTTCCCGCGACTTTGGGCAATATCGCCGGCGGAGCGGTCTTTGTCGGCGGTATCTACTGGTATATTAATAAGTAAAAAACGGTTGATTATTAATCAATTAATATTCGGGTAACGACCATAATTTAACATAATGAAAATATTAATTCAATTACCTTTGTACTGTAAGGATGCTTTTTTTATGGTCGCCGGTCGGACGATTGGCCGGCGGGTTAAATTCATTTTGGATTTTAAGCTTCGGCCGGCGGCGGATTATCTTCCTGTGCGTGCAACATTCACAAAAATATTCCGGGCGATGGCTTTTAGCGCTTTGTCGGCGTGAAACTCTCGAAGGTAAGGTCATCGTACAATATTACGATTCGCCGGACAGCGACGTCTGTTCGTGTGCCGGAAAATGGAGCCGTTGCCGGCGGCGCCGGATTTTCGGACGTTGTCGAAGCCGGCTCCTGATGCGGCGGGTTGAGCGGCGTATTCCGGGTCGGACCGAACAATCCGTCGGAGATCGACGATTCGACCGCAGTGGCCGGTGCGGATTGTTCGGGTTCGCTGTCGCGATACATCTTGTCGGAATCGAGCAGCAGCCAGTCGGGATTGATTCGCGGGAACCTCCGGAGAATCTTTTGTAACAAATCGAAGCCCGGTTTGTTTCGCCCGGCGAGAATATGGGAAATTCCCGCCGGATTGATTTCGAGCAGTTCCGCGAGCTGGCTCGGCTTCAATCCTTCGTTTTTCATCAGATCGAGCAATTTTTCCCTCATCAGCGCAAATTTTTACAAATATAAAGTTTTTTCTTTTGTAAAACAAGTGAAATCTACATTTGTAAAATGTTAATAAGTGTCGACAAAGTTTACAAGTGTAAATAAGTCGATATGGTTAAATTTGCATGCAATCTATTTGTTAAAGCGTTATTTTAGATAAATAACGATAAATATATGGTATTTGAATATTTACGCTGTGCACTATTGGCGCAGTCTACTTGTAGCTGGTTATTGATGGATTAGACCGTATGATATTGAATCGTTTCTTTAAGTAATATTTGTAAATAGCTGATTAATGAATATATATTGCTCGATGTTTAATATTTTGATTGCTTGTTGGTCACTCTGAAATTGCAGTTTATTCAAAGGATGTCGGATCATTACAATTGTAACTATTAACATCTTTAACAAACAGATGTGATTTACAAATGTAATTACATATGGAAATAACGCGGACATTATGTGTTTACATTTGTAAATACACTACCCTATTTTGTAAAAATGGATGCATTTTCAAGCTATTTCCGAACCCTTATCAGACATTTTGTTAACATCTCCGGATTTCGGATTTATTATGTTAAATAAAAAGAGGCCGGATAGTGTTGATAACCCACTATCCGGCTTAAATACAGCTTGTTGTAGATTTGTAAACAGCCTCTTCTATTTCGAGAGTTTGTCGGCTATTTCGCAGAACTCTTCCGGCGTCAGTTTGAGCTTTTCGCGGTGGAAATCCACGTCGTTTTCGCTCTGAATGGGGATCAGATGAATGTGTGCATGGGGCACTTCGAGGCCTAAAACTACGACTGCTACCCTTGCACACGCTATTTCCCGCTTGATTTTGGCTGCGACCTCTTTGGCGAAAAGCGTCATGCCTGCCAGCGTTCGGTCATCGAGGTCGAAAATGTAGTCCACCTCCTTTTTGGGGACGACCAGCGTATGGCCTTTTGTCAGCGGATTGATGTCGAGAAATGCGTAGTAGTCTTCGTTTTCGGCTACTTTGTACGAGGGGATCTCCCCTGCGATGATGCGTGAAAAAATAGTTGCCATATCTTTGTTTTTAGGTTTTGCCTATTTAGCGACCGGGGCGTCTTCCGAAGTTTCGGCTGCATTTTTTTCTGCGGCGATTCGTTTATTGCGGATCAGTTCCTTGATGCTGTTAAATACATTGACAAGGATCATTATCAGCAGCAGGCTGTCGGTGAATGTGAACTTGTCCGGTTCTGCGAAAAGCCCGAAAATCGCCCATGTCGTGAATAACGCACCCCAGAACCAAAGCGCCCTGCGCTGCATTCGGACCGTTTTCGCGGCTTCCCGCCGGCGGTATTCTTCCAGCCATTTATTTTCCCGAGGTGTCATTTTCGTCATTTATCGAGGTTTCTGCTGTGGAGAGAGTGGGTCAGAGATCGCCCCACGGCCTCTTGCCCGCCAAAATACGCCTGTTATTGACAATGCCGAGAAGGATGCTGACGAGGGAGAGGGCGATCCCCAACGCTCCCAACCAGTCCGACCGGGAGATGACATCGGTACGGAATAAGTAGATTCCCCATCCGATACTTGCGGCGATTGCGCATCCGAGCAGGATGTATTGCAGTTTCAGATTGCGTTTTGCCTTGTCCGGGTCCCAAGCGGCGGCCCGCCAACGCAGGTCTTCGGGCGTCAAGAGGGCTTTAGGCTTGGTTTCAGGCATCTTATTCCTCGAACTTGGGTTTCAGTATTTCCGAGTAGATAATCGCCTGCCGGAGGTTGAATTCTTCGGTCTGGGACGTTGTTGCCGCATCCGGTGCATTGTTCGTGAGGGAATGCGCGGCGATTTCGTCATTCCCGCTGTCGACCATGAGCCGGTTGACGGTCTGGTGGCGTAAATGCCCCCTCCCGGCGGCTTTCGGCGTTGTATGTTCCGGTGCGTATTCCTCGGCGGGAATCTCCTCCAGACTCTGGCATTCGTCCGGAAAAACGGGTGCAACGGGCCACGGCGCAGGGCGCGGAGCAGGCATCGGAGCCGGTTCGGACTCCGGGTGTGCCTGCGAGGGCCACGCCTCTTCGTGGCCGGGTGTGCGGGCGCCTTTTCCGCGGGCCTTGCGCGATTGCGATACGACGTTGAATATCATCGCTCCGGCGATGATCACGACCCATATTACCGTTGCGAAATCATCCATGTCTTTAACTCAATGTTCGTTTGACACTCTCTATACCCTTTATCTTGCGCAGTTTGTCCATCACGGCGTGGAGACTTTCGGCGTCCTTCACGTAGAGGCTGACGTTGCCTTCGAAGATGCCGTCGTGGCTGTGGATGTTCACTTCGCGGATATTGATGTTGAAATCGGCGCTTACGACCTTCGCCAGGTCGAGCAGGATGCCCTGCCGGTCGATGCCGCGCAGTTCCGTGGTCACCAGGTAGGACATGGCCTTGTGCTGCGACCATTTGATCTCCTCCTTGACGATGTTGCGGCCGAACTGTGTCGCAAGACGGTTCAGCTCGTCGCACGTGGCCTTGTGTACGATGATGTTTCCCGAGGCGGGGTCTCGATACCCTACCACCTTGTCGCCCGGAATGGGCTTGCAGCACTCCGCGATTTCGAACTGCGGTTCCGTGGCCGGAGCCTCCTCTGCCGGGGCGATTTCGCCCGGAATTGCGGCATCGTCCGTCTCGTCCTCCTTCTTCTGGGGGATGAAGAGGGTCCAGAATTTGAGTATCTTGCTCTTGGAGTTGACCTTGAGGGCTTTGTCCAGGTTGTCGAGCGAGACGATTCCCGCTCCGATCTTACTGTACAGCTCCTCCTTGTTCTTGCTGTCGTAAATGGGCGTGATCTTGCGCAGTACGCGGCCGCTCAACTTGACGTTCAGCGACTTCATCTTTTCGTCGAGCATCTGCATGCCCCGCTCGATGTTGTTCTGCCGTTCGCGTTTGAGGAAACTCTTGATCGACTGTTTGGCCTTGGCCGTGGTGACCGTTTCGAGCCATTCGGGCTTGGGGCGGGCGTTGTCGGCCGTGATGATCTCGATCTGGTCGCCGCTGTTGATCTGCGTGGTGATGGGTTCGAGTTTGTGGTTGATCTTGGCACTGATGGCGCTGTTTCCGATCTTCGAGTGGATGTCGTAGGCGAAGTCGAGAGCCGTGGCTCCGAACGGCATTTTCCGGGCTTCGCCCTTGGGTGTAAACACCACTATTTCCGATGTATACAGCGATAACTTAAAGTTGTCCAGGAAGTCCACAGCGTTCTCCGTCGGACTGTTCAGCGCCGCGCGGATCTGTTTCAGCCACTTGTCGAATTCGTCCTCGTCCTGCGAAATGGTCGCATGCTTGTATTTCCAGTGGGCGGCGAACCCGCGTTCGGCGATGTCCTCCATGCGCTGCGTGCGGATCTGCACCTCGACCCACACTCCGTCGGGTCCCATCACTGTCGAGTGCAGCGCCTCGTAGCCGTTGGCCTTGGGCATCGAAATCCAGTCCCGCAGTCGGTCGGGCTTGGGGGTGTAAATGTCGGTGATCGTGGAGTAAATCTGCCAGCACTGGGTTTTCTCCGACGGAAACGGCAGCGGCTTGAAGACGATGCGGATGGCAAACAGGTCGTAAATCTCCTCGAAAGGAATCTGCTTGCGCTGCATCTTGCTCCAGATCGAGTAGACGCTTTTCACGCGGCCCGAAATCTCGTAGTTGATGTTGTCGCGGTTGAGCGAGGCGATGATCGGGGCGTTGAACTTGTTGATGAACTCCCGGCGCGAAGCTTCGCTTTCCTGCAATTTCTGCGTGATTTCGGCATACTGCTGCGGGAAGCGGTACTTCATGCAGAGGTCCTCCAGTTCGCTCTTGATCGAGTAGAGCCCCAGCCGGTAGGCCAGCGGCGCGAAGAGGTAGATCGTCTCGCCCGTGATCTTGATCTGCTTGTTCATCGGCATCGCCCCCAGCGTGCGCATGTTGTGCAGGCGGTCGGCGATCTTTATCAGGATCACCCGTACATCGTCGGAGAGCGTGAGGAGCACTTTACGAAAATATTCGGCCTGCTCGGAGGTGTCGGCGTTGAACACGCCGGACATTTTCGTCAGTCCGTCGACCATCGAGGCGATTTTCGGGCCGAAAATGCGTTCCATGTCCTCCACGGAGTATTCCGTGTCCTCCACGACGTCGTGCAGCAGGGCTGCGACGACCGATTTCACGCCCAGCCCGATCTCCTCGATGACGATCTTGGCTACTGCAATAGGATGCAGGAGGTACGGCTCGCCGGAGCGGCGCCTTACCCCCTCGTGTGCCTCCTTGGCCAGGAAAAATGCCCGTTTGATGAAATTCCAGTCCTCGTCGTTCTTGCAGATCTTGGTGCACGAGAGGAGCAGGTCGTCCCATTTCTCCTTTATAAGGTTCTCATCCTCGGCAGTATATCCCATAGACTACTCCTTTTTGGTGGTCTTCATGGCTTCGCGGACCTTGGCCTCGATCTCGTTGCGCAGCTCCTCGTCGTTTTTCAGCAGCTCCTTGACGGCGTCGCGTCCCTGTCCGATCTTGCGGTCGCCGTAGGAGAACCACGATCCGGCCTTCTTGACCACGCCGTAATCGACGCCCAGGTCGACGATCTCGCCGATCTTCGAAATGCCCTCGCCGAACATGATGTCGAACTCCGCGCGTTTGAACGGAGGGGCCACCTTGTTCTTCACGACCTTGACCTTCGTGCGGGTTCCCAGCTGGTCCTCGCCGTCCTTGATGACCGACATGCGGCGGATGTCGATACGCACCGAAGCGTAGAATTTCAGCGCATTGCCTCCCGTGGTGGTCTCGGGGTTGCCGTACACCACGCCGATCTTGTCGCGCAGCTGGTTGATGAAGATGCAGACGGTCTTGGTCTTCGAGATGCTCGACGTGAGTTTGCGCAGCGCCTGCGACATGAGTCGCGCCTGAAGACCCATCTTCGAGTCGCCCATCTCGCCCTCGATCTCGGCCTTGGGCGTCAGCGCCGCCACGGAGTCGATGACGATGATGTCGATGGCGCTCGAACGGATCAGCGAGTCGGCGATTTCGAGCGCCTGCTCGCCGTTGTCGGGCTGCGAAATGAGCAGGTTGTCGACGTCCACGCCCAGTTTCTGTGCGTAGAAACTGTCGAAGGCGTGCTCGGCGTCGATGAAGGCCGCGATGCCGCCGGCCTTCTGCGCCTCGGCGATGGCGTGAATCGCCAGCGTGGTCTTGCCCGACGACTCGGGACCGTAGATCTCCACGACGCGGCCCTTGGGATAGCCGCCTACGCCGAGCGCCATGTCGAGCGTGATCGAACCCGTCGGGATGACCGGAATGTCGTTCACTTCGGTGCTGTTCATGCGCATGATCGAGCCTTTGCCGAAGTCCTTCTCTATTTTCTGCATCACTGCGTCCAGCACTTTGAGCTTGTCCGCGTTTATCTGTACTTTTTCTGCCATTATGGTTTTGTTTTGTATCATTAACTTTGTTTCGGTCCGCTGCTGTCGAACTTCGCCGAGCGGCGGGAGCCGTTGTTTCGCCGCCTTGCGGCGTCGGGTCCCCGCCCGAGACGGGGATTTAGGGGGTGGGTCGGATTCGTAAACGACGCTTTCAGGCGGCGAATACGGCGGTCGGACGCACATCGGCGGGACAAATTGTATCCTGTCCTTACTTGTAGGAATCAATGATCTGCCGGTAGTGGTTCTTGGTGTCCACCTTGGTGAAAATCTTCTCGATGCGGCCTTCGGCGTCGATGACGAACGTCGTGCGCAGCACACCCATGTACTTGCGGCCGTACATCGACTTTTCGGCCCACACGCCGTAGGCTTCGCACACCGAGTGGTCGGTGTCGGAGAGCAGCGTGAAATTCAGGTCGTGCTTGTCGCAGAAACTGCGGTGCGACTTCTCGCTGTCGGGGCTTACGCCGATGATCCGGAATCCCATCCGTGTCAGTTCGGCCTTGCCGTCGCGCAGGCTTTTGGCTTCGAGCGTACAGCCCGAGGTGTTGTCCTTGGGGTAGAAATAGAGTATCGTGCGCTGTCCTCGCAGATCGGCAAGCGTCAGAGGCTCACCGTCTTGGGTCGTGGACTTGAAATCGGGGGCCATCTCCCCCGCCTGCAACTGTGTCATAGCGTTTTCCGAAAAAGAGATTATTTTCTCAAAGGTATGAATTTTCCGGCGATTTTCATGCTTCCCGGGCGACTTTTTTGCGGCCTAATCCCATTGGTAGGTCACTTCGATCTGCTCGTTGAACTCCTCCTGCGTGGTGTTGAGCCGCTGCCGGCAGGCCGGACACCGGATGGCCGTTTCGGTCTCGACGTATTCGCCGCACCCGACGCACATCGGCAGCAGGCCGTAGCCCGGCTGCATGGAGTGCTCGAACTGCGCTCCGCAGTGCTTGCACCTGATTCTGTAAGCTGTTCCCATTGTCGTTTTGTTTTTGGTTCACGCTGCAAAGGAACGGCTTGCGAGTGACAGGTTGTGACACAGCGGTGAAAAATGTAAAATAAACCCGCCGACAGCTGTCGGCGGGTCGTTCGGCTAATGGTGGTGTTCGGCCTCCATGGCCTCCTGCCGGGTCTTGTGGACCGTGCCGTGGGGGTGTTCCGCCGGGGCGTAAATCGAGTAGATTTTCAGCGGTTTGTCACCCGTGTTGACGATGTTGTGCCATTTTCCGGCCGGGACCAGGATCGCATAGTCGTCCGAGACCTCGCGCACGAAGTCGAGGTTGTCCTCGCTGTCGCCCATCATCACGCGTGCCGTGCCCTCCTCCACGCGCAAGAACTGGTCGATGTCGTGGTGTTGTTCCAGCCCCACGTCGCCGCCGGCGGGAATCGCCATCAGCGTCACCTGCAAGTTGTGGCCGGTCCACAATGCGGTCCGGAAATTCTCGTTCGCGAGCGTGTGGCTTTCGATGTTCAGCACCGTCGGTTCGGCTCCGTGATCTTTCAGCGAGACGGGTTCGGCGGAGGCTTTTGCCTGCGGGGCCGGAGCTTGCCGGCAGCACGATGCGGCGGCGAGTGCGAGGCACAGCGCGCCGGTCGTCAGGAGGTGATTTCGTTTCATGCGGTTTGCTTTCAAAGTTTGTGGAAATATAGTGAAAAATTTACATTTTCGGGGTGTTTGCCGCAATATATTCGCGGATATAGCCCGTCAGCTCGGGGGAGTCGACGATGCGGATGTCGTCCAGCAGCCCCACGACGAAGCGTCCCACCCCGGCCATTCCGGCCACCTCCGTGTCGAGCGACCAGCGTCCCCGCCCCAGCGGTTTCACATCGCGTTCGGCCAACGGATACTCCTCGCACAACAGGTTGTAGGCCAGCGTTCCCAGTTCCAGCCGCACGCGGCGGCGCGCCCCGCCGTGCATGCGGAAGGCGTCGATGAATCCCTCGCTGTGGGCTTCTTGGTGCTCCCACGCCGCTTCGGACAGCTCCACGGAGCCGATACGCGAGGTTTTGAAGAGTTTGTTCGTGTGGCTTTCGAGGTCGTAGCACCACACCTGCACGTAGTTGGTCGTGAAGGCGAAAGGCTCTACCCTGCGGTCGCGGACCCCGCCTCCGTGGGCCGACAGGTAGCCGTGCAGCACGGCCTGCCGCTCCTGCTCGATGGCCTCGATCAGCCGCCGGATGTTCGGGGCGTTTTTGCCCCGCACGACGGTGTCGGCCAGCGTCTTGTTGTCGTAGACGGAGTAGAGTTTGCGCTTGAGGTTCTGCTTGAGCATATTGGTGTCGTCGATGTTCTCGATGGTGTTTTTCAGGATCACGGCCTCCTCCTCGGTGAAGTGCACCAGCTGCGAGATGTCGCGGAAGTGCGGCGACTCCTTGTCGAGACGGATGCAGTCGCCCGATTTCTTGATCACGAACCCCGCCTCGCGAAAGGTGTCGATATACCGGTAGACCGTGCGGCGCGACATCTGGAGCCGTTCGGCCAGCTGGTCGACGTTGTAGGTGGTGTTGGCCGTCAGCAGCTTCATAAGCCGCAGCAGGCGTTCGAGTTTGGGTTGGTCCATAATTATTCGGCAGCAGACGGCTGTTCGCCGTGCAGAGGTCGTAAATTAGCCATAAGAAAGTCGGATGTTCTTTTTATGAAGTCATCGAATGCAATCAGCATCGGGTCTTCCTTTCCGCCGTGAGCGGCATTTTCGACAATCATCAACTCTTTGGGTGTCGTTTCGGGCAGCGATTCGATTATTTTCCTGCTCATCCAGACGGGAGTGCGGAAATCGTTCTCGCCTACGATCAGGAACAGAGGTTTTTCGAATTCCGGAGCGATATGTACGGGCATCAGTTCGGTCGGAAAATCATCCGGAACCAGCAATTCATTGCGGGTCTTGTTTTTGTACTGCATGACCAAAGGGATGAAATCGTCGAAATCCGTCGGAAGGGAACGGCCGATGAAAGCATTCACCAGATTGTCGGTGTGTGCCGTAATCATGGACAGATAGGCGCCTGTCGACCAGCCGACGATGGCCGTCGCTCCGTCCAGAACTTCCTCCTGTTCGGAGGTCTTCCGTATGACAGCCCGGTAATCTTCCAGCATTTCCGTATAACACAGGTAGTTGCGATCCATTGCAAAGGGTGAACTCTTGCCGAATCCGCGCCAGTCGAAAGTCACGACATTGAACCCCCGGGAGGTCCAGTTCTTCGCCAGATAAAGTTGGAAGTAGGACATATTGCCTGCATCGCCATTGCATATGATGATGGTCGGGCGCTTTGCCTCACCCGGCGCTTCGTGGGTTCGGCGGTTTTCGTTCGGATTCCGCAGCTCGCTCTCGGACGGCGGGTTTTGTGCAGGGAAAAACCAGGTTTCGATTTTATAGCCGTCGTTTGTGATGACTTCTAAATTTCTATATATCAGCCTCATGCTTTCCGGCTTCCTGATATATACGGTATCCGGAATAATTGCATGGCAGTTTGCGATTCCTGAAAAGGACGCAATCAAAAGAGTGACGAACGCTTTCATGCTGTTTTCGGCAAATATACGAAAAAGTCGTGACATTGTCTGTCACGACCCGCTTTCGGGTTGGTTCATAGGCGGTCAGTCGAGCAGTTCGGAGAGTTTCTGCGCGAGGGCTTCGCCCCGCAGTTGTTTGGCTATGATCTTTTCCGTCGCACAGTCGATCAGGAAGCAGGAAGGGATACCGCCCAGCGTATAGTCGCTCCACGCCTGTGTCTGGCGCGGGTGCAGACCGAATCCCTGATGAATCTGCGTCCAGCGCATGCCGTAGGTCTCGATGCATTCGAGCCACCGTTTGCGGTTGGCGTCGTAGGAGACGCCGAAGATGTCGAATCCCCGGCTGTGGTATTTCTCGTAAAGCGCTGCGAGGTTCGGGAGCTCCGCCCGGCAAGGCCCGCACCAGAGGGCGCCGAAGTCGAGCAGCACGTAGCGGTTGCCCGGTTTACGGACTGTCGCGGCGAGTGAAACGGTATCCCCTTCGGGCGTCTGTCCCGTGATGTCGGCATAAGATGTTCCGACATCGGCGCGCATCCCGGCGATCGTCTTGCGCAGTCCGAGCAGGGCGGGATGCTTTTGAAATGCAGCCGGGAACGAATCCAATAATGGCAGAAGCTCGCGCCCGGGACGATTGGTCAGTAATTCGTTCTCCAGCAGGGATAGCGCCAGGGCGTTGCGGTTCTCGAGAACGACCGCGCGGAATAAACTGTCGCAGGCTTCGGCCGTACGCAGCGGGGAAAGGCCTTTTTGCCTCAACCCGGCGACTTTTTGCGGCAGTTCGTTCCTGAACTCGTTCTGCGGCGTTCCGGTCAGGATGAATTCGTCTTCATTGCGCTTTTCAACACGGATCTCGCCGGTTTCGAGGATGAAATCCGAGTCGCTGATTTGTTCTCCGTCGGCGCCTCGTCCCATATAGAGGAAGGCGCTCACCGGATAGGGCCAGCTTCCTTTCATTGCGAAGGACGAGTTGTCGATTCGCGCCGAGTCGATGATGGTCTCCGGGCCTCCGGCATAGGTGATGATGTACATGTATTTTCCGTCGGTAAACGCCGGGTCGCGGCCCGTAAGGGTGAATTTTACGGCTGTCGATTGGCTGCAACCCGCCAGAATCGCGGTTGCGGTGATGATCGAAAGGGGCTTTTTCATGGGTTTGAGGGTTAGTGACTCCAAATATACGAAAAAGTCGTGACATTGTCTGTCACGACCCTCTGTTTGTACCGACGGTATGTGTACCCAATTTATTGGGCGAGCACCTTTTTTTCGATCTCCTCGACCTGGCGGCGGAACGCCTTGTCGGTCTCGATCAGATTCGTCACGGCCTTGCACGAGTGGAGCACCGTGGCGTGGTTGCGGCCTCCGATGGCCGACCCGATCGTCGTCAGCGGCGCCTTGGTGTGCTGCTTGGCCAGATACATGGCGATCTGCCGGGCCTGGGCGATTTCGCGCGTGCGCTCCGTGGAGTTGAAGCGTGCGAAGTCCAGATTGAGGTATTCGCACACGACCTCGATGATGTGGTCGATGGTGATTTCCTTCTGGTAGAGCTTCACGTAGACCTTCAGAATCTCCTTGGCCAGCGACGTGGTGATCTTGCGTCCGAGGAACGAGGCGTTGGCCACCAGCGACGACAATGCGCCTTCGATTTCCCGCACGTTGGCCGAGATGTTGTCCGCCAAGTACGCCACCACGTCGTCCGTGATCTGCGCCCCGAGTTTCTGCGCCTTGGCGCGTATGATCTTGAGCTTCGTGTCGTAGTCCGGCGTGTTGAGCTGGGCCGACAGTCCCCATTTGAAACGGGTCAGCAGTCGCTGCTCGATGTCCTTCAACTCGACGGGCGGCTTGTCCGACGTGAGGATCAGCTGCTTGCCCGCCAGTTGCAGGTGGTTGAAGATGTTGAAGAACGCGTTCTGCGTACCGGTCTTTCCCGTCAACTCCTGGATGTCGTCGATGATCAGCACGTCGATCATCTGGTAGAAGTGGATGAAGTCGGGAATCTCGCCGTTCTTGTAGGCCGTCTGGAACTGCGCCTGGAACTTGTTCATCGAGACGTACAGCACCTGCAACTCCGGGTGGCGCTGGCGCACCTCGTGGCCGATCGACTGCACGATGTGGGTCTTTCCCAGCCCCGAATCCCCATATATATAAAGAGGATTGAAGGGGTTGTTTCCCGGGTTCACCGCTACGGACATGCCCGCCGAGCGGGCCAGCCGGTTGCACTCGCCCTCGATGAAGGTCGCGAACGTGAGGTTCGGATTCAGCTGCGGATCGACGATAAGCTTCTTGACACCCGGAATTACAAAAGGATTTTTTATATTTGCGGTGTTGGTCTGCGCATTGAAACGCGAGATGGCTGTCGTGTCGGCGTCGGCCGCTACGGGAACCGCCGGAGCCGTCGCACGGGGCACGGCGTAGTGCAGTCTCGTCTGCTGCCCGTAGAGCTGCGAGATGATCGGTTTGAGGAACGGGATGTAGTTCTTCTCGATTTGGCGGACGTAGCTTTCGTTGGGAACCCTCAAGCGAAGCGTCGTGCCGTCGAATTCGAGCGGGACGATGGGCTGAAACCACTTTTCGAACTCCTCGGCGGAGGTCCGGGCCTTGATCTGGTCCAAGCAGTTCTGCCATATATCGCTATATGTCCGTGTGTTGTTTAACATGACAGAGGGTTGCACTATTTTTGATGTGACAAAGTTGTGAATAATTTTGCAAAAAGATTCTCGATTTTATGTTGCAGTTCTCCTTTTTTTGTATATAGAAAAAGCAACGGTTTCCGGGGTCTCAATTTTAACTCCCTGATAGTGAATTATCGAATTTTATTTCGTATATTTGCATATAATTTTTTTGGGACTTCCGAAGTCAAACTATAAATAAAACTAATAAACTTATGGCAAACGAATTGGAACAATTGGTTCTGAAAAAAGCCCAGAGTTGGCTCGACGGCCACTATGACGAGGCGACGAAAAAGCAGGTCAAATACCTGATGGACAACGATATGAAAGAGCTTGTCGAGAGTTTCTACAAAGACCTCGAATTCGGTACGGGCGGCCTGCGCGGCATCATGGGCGTAGGCTCCAACCGCATGAACGTCTATACGGTGGGCGCCGCCACGCAGGGGCTTTCGAACTACCTGAAGAAGAACTTTGCGGGCGAGCGGGTGCGCGTCGCCGTGGCGCACGACAGCCGCAACAATTCGCGGATGTTCGCCGAGCACGTGGCCGATATTTTCGCCTCGAACGGGTTCCAGGTTTTTCTGTTCGACACGCTCCGGCCGACGCCGGAATTGAGCTTCGCCATCCGCGAGTTGAAATGCCATTCGGGCGTGGTCGTCACGGCCTCGCACAACCCCAAGGAGTACAACGGTTACAAGGCCTACTGGACCGACGGGGCGCAGGTCACCGAGCCGCACGACAAGAACATTATCGCCGAGGTTGCGAAGATCACCGACGTGGATATGATCGAGACGGGCAAAAATCCCGAAAATATCACCATCCTCGACGAGAAGTTCGATGAAATCTATTTAAATAAGGTGCACGAACTCTCTCTTTCGCCCGAGAGCGTGAAGAAGCACCACGACATGAAGATCGTCTACTCGCCGATGCACGGAGCGGGCGTGCGGCTGGTTCCGGCGTCGCTGAAGAAATTCGGCTTCACGAACGTGATCATGGTGAAGGAGCAGGCTGTCATCGACGGCGACTTCCCCACCGTCGAGTCTCCCAACCCCGAGGAGCGCAAGACGATGGCGATGGCCATTGATCTGGCCGCGAAGGAGGGCGCCGACCTGGTTCTGGCCACCGACCCCGATTCGGACCGCATCGGCGTGGCGCTGCGCAACAAGAAGGGCGAATACGTGCTGCTGAACGGCAACCAGACCCTCGTGCTGCTGTTGAGCTACCAGCTGACCCGCTGGGCCGAGCGCGGCGAGCTGGACGGCAACCAGTATGTCGTGAAGACCATCGTCACCTCGCAGATGGCCAACGCCGTGGCCGAGCATTTCAAGGTGAAGTGTTACGACTGCCTCACGGGCTTCAAGTATATCGCCAAGATCATCCGCGAGAACGAGGGCAAAGCCAAGTACATCGGCGGCGGCGAAGAGTCGTTCGGCTACCTGGCGGGCGACTACGTGCGTGACAAGGACGCCGTGTCGGCCTGCTCGCTGGCCGCCGAGGCCGCCGCATGGGCGATGGATACGATGGGCCTGACGCTCTACGAGTGGTTGCAGGAACTCTACGTGAAATACGGTTTCTACCGCGAGGGCCTCGTTTCGGTGGTCCGTAAGGGCAAGGAGGGCGCCGAGCTGATCCAGAAGATGATGGTCGACTTCCGCGCCAATCCGCCCAAGGCGATCCTCGGTTCCGAGGTGGTGAAGATCAACGATTTCCAGACGCTCGAAACGCTCGACGTGAAGACCGGCGCGAAGACCGCCATCGAGCAGGACCGCAGCAACGTGCTGCAATGGTTCACCGCCGACGGCACGGCCGTTTCGGTGCGTCCCTCGGGCACGGAGCCTAAAATCAAGTTCTACTTCGGCGTGAAGGCGCCGCTGGCTTCGGTCGCCGATTTCGACAAGACGCTGGCTGAACTCGACGCCAAGATCGAAGGCATCAAGAAAGACCTCAAGCTGGAGTAGCCCCCTGCTTTCGGGGCGGTTCCGTCCCGCCGATACCTCCGAACGATCCGTTCGGAGGTATTTTTTTGCTCCGGGGCGTTCCGGGCGTTTGCACGGCCCCGAAAAGGGCTGGCTCCGCGGGCATGAAATCGCCTTTGCTCTATATTCTCGAAGTGCTCTTTTGTAGCGGACTGCTCCTGGCGTTCTACCGCCTGCTGTTGGTCCGCAAGGTTTCATTCAGGGCCTGCCGCCGCTATCTGGTCGCTGCCGTATTTCTCTCGGCGGTCATCCCGGCGCTCGACATTCCGCTCTACCCTGCCCGGACGGTGGTCTATCCGCTGCCGCTGATCGCCGCGCCCCCGGCTGAAAACTTCGTGCAGACGACCGGGGAGCTTCCCGCTGCCGGTCCGGTCGTCCCAGCCGGCTGGCGGCGCATATTGCGCCCGGTGGCTGTGGGAGGCTATCTGACGGCGGTGTTTCTGTCGCTTGGGTTTCTTGCGGTCCGCATGGTCGGAATTCGCCGTCTGCGGCGACGGTCGCGTCTGACCGATTGCGGGGCGTACACCCTTGCCGAGCATCCGCAGATCGCCACTCCCTTTTCGTTCCTGCGCACGGTTTTCCTGGGCGAGAGGATACGAAGGGCGCCGGCGCATGATCGTTCTCTGCCATGAAGCGGGTCATGTCCGTCACCGCCATTCGGCGGAACGCATCGCCGTCGAGCTGGTCCGCAGTCTCTTTTGGTTCAATCCGTTCGTCTGGATTGCCGGGCGGTGGTTGCAGGAGGTGCACGAATGGGAGGCCGACCGCGACGTGCTCGACGCCGGTTACGACCTTACCGAATACAGAACGGTTATTTTTCACCAACTCTTCGGCCATAATCCGGATATAGCCTGCGGGTTGAATCATTCACTCACCAAAAAACGATTTGCCATGATGACCCAATTCAGAAAACGCCGTTTCGCCGTGCTGCGGCTCGGTGCCGCCATTCCCGTGGTGGCAGCAATGATGATGCTTTGCAGTTTTACCGTCAAAACTCCTCTTCCGGCAGCCGGGGATCCGGACCGGCCGACCGTTACGGTACATATTTCCTCCGGCGGAAAGATTCTCTTCAACGGCCGTCCTGTGACGGTCGGGGATCTGGAGCGGCTGATCGCCGCCGAACGCGAAAAACTCTCCGAAGCCGACCGTGCGCAGATGGAGGTGGTTCTGCGGGCCGACAAAGATGCTCCTATGGCCGATCTGGCCGACGTGATGGACGCGTCGCGCCGTGCGCATGCCTTTCGTCTCAAACTGACTGCGGAAGCTTCCGATCCCGGCATCGTGCGGATGCTTCCGCCCGATCCCCTGCGCCTGCCTGCCGACAGCGCGGATTATGCTTTGCCCGCGACGAACCGCAACGACAGGTAATTGCCCGCGCCGTGCCGTTGAAACTGACCGAACCAAGACGCTGATCCCTCCCCTGATGCCATAAGCGGGAAATGCCCCATACGACGGCCAAAGCCGCCGCATGGGGCGTTTTTACGGCTTCGGGCCGGGGCTTTGCCGCGGTCGGCGGCGTTTTATAACTTGGGGTTGCCGCGGTGACGCTCCTTGTCGCGGGCGGTCTTTTTGGCGAAATTGGCCTCAACGGCCGCCGTGAGGTCCACGCCCGTCTGGTTGGCCAGGCATACCAGCACCCACAGCACGTCGGCCATTTCGTCGGCGAGGTTCTCCTTTTCGCCCGCCTTGAACGACTGGTCGCCGTATTTGCGGGCCATCACGCGGGCCAGCTCCCCCACCTCTTCGGTCAGGACGGCCATGTTGGTCAGTTCCGAGAAATAACGCACGCCGTATTCCTGGATCCAGGCATCGACACGCTCCTGCAATTCCTTGATTTCCATCTTATTTTACTCTTATCAGATTCAGCCCGTCGCGCAGCGGGACGATGACGTTCTCCACCCGTGCGTCTTCGACGACCATGCGGTTGAATTCGAGGAGCGCCTGCGTGTGGCGGTCGTTGTGCGCCACGGGCTGCACGACCTTCCCCGACCAGAGGATGTTGTCGGCGATCAGCACCGATCCGCTGTGAACAAGCGCCTTACTGCCGTCGTCGCCCATCAGCATCCGGTAATAGGCCGGATATTCGCGTTTGTCGCCGTCGATGAACACGAGGTCGAATTCGCCGCCCAGTTTCGGGGCGATGTCGAGCGCCGAGCCGATGTGCAGGCGGATTTTGCCGCCGTGGGCCGAGCGGTCGAAATACGATCGGATGAACTCTTCCAGCTCGTCGTCCACCTCGACGGTGTGCAGTTCGGCCTCTTCCTCCAGCCCCGCGGCCATCGAGAGCGCCGAGTAACCCGTGAAGGTCCCGATTTCGAGCGCCCGCCGGGGCCGCAGCATCCGTACGAGCATCTCCAGCAGACGGCCCTGAATGTGCCCCGAGATCATCCGCGGCGCCACGGCCCGCAGATTGGTCTCGCGGTCGAGTTCGTGCAGCAGCTCCTCCTCGGGCTCCGAAAATTCGTGGACGTATTTTTCGAGAGCGTCCATCTATTCCTGATAAAATCCGTGTTTGTTGAAGGCGTACGATGCGGCGATTTGCTCCGGCGTGTCGGCTTCGAGCGCGAGCAGGCATTCGCGCGTGAATTCCAGATACCCCGAGCCGTTGGCCGTCACGACCTTGCCGTCGCGCACGGCCTGCCGCTCCTGGTAGAGTTTCTCGCCCGTGTAGTTCGCGCCGCCCCATTCGCGAAGCATTTCGAGGCCGTTTCCGGTGTGCCTTACGCCGTTCAGGAATCCGTGGGCCGCGAGGAACGATGCGGCGTTGCAGATCGCACCGACGAGAATCCCGTGCGACAGGGCCTCCCTTACCAGCGGGACGATCCGTTCGGTTTCGGGCGTCGCCCAGCTCATACCGCCGACGAGGATCAGCCCGGCGCAGTCGTCCGGCAGCGTCTCCGTATCGCAGTCGGGGGTGAGGGTCATGCCGCCGATCGAGCGCACGGGAACTCCCCCGGGCGTCGCATACCGCACGGCGTGGCTTCCCGGGCGTCCCGGCATAATGCCGCCGCGAAGCGCCGGGGCGAGGAATGCCGCCTCCCAGTCGGCGAATTCGTCGAGTAATACGAACAATACGGTTTTCATCTTATTTGTAGATTAATCGTGACATATTCGAAAAAACCTCCTCGGCCACCTCCGTGAGCTGCCGGGCCGTCAGGGCGCGGACCTTGGCGTAGACCTGCTCCATGGTGTCGATGCCGTCGTGGACGAGCAGGCTTTTGCCCGCCCCGAGCATGTAGCTTTCGTTGCTCTCGCTCGATATGGCCAGCTGGGCGATGAACTGTTTCTTGGCCATCGATAGCTGGCGCGCCGTCAGCGGCACGGTGCGCAGTTTGTGCAACTGTCCTTCGATCAGCTCGATGCACTGCTCCGCGTTGCTGTGGTCCGAACTGAAATAGATGGCCACGATGCCCGTGTCGCCGTAGGGCGTGTAGCTGGCTTCGATGTTGTACGAAAGTCCGTTCTTCTCGCGCACCACGATGTTGAGCAGCGAGTTGGCGCACGGACCTCCGAGAATGTTCGTCACGAGGGCCAGCGGCAGCCGCCGATCCTCCGAGATGCCGAATGCCCGGCTGCCGATGATGCAGTGGGTCTGGTGCGTGTGCTTCGAGACCGTCTTTTCGAAGGCCCGGTAAGGCGCGGGCGCCGCGCGCACGAAGCCGCGCTGCGAGGCGGGCTGCGAGGCGAAATAGCGTGCCGCGACGGCTTCGGCGGTCTTGGCCGAGAAGTTGCCGATCGACGAGAATACCATCTGGTCGGTGGTGTGCGTGCGTGCCGTGAAGGCGCGGATCGCCTGGCCGTCGTAGCGCATCAGCGACGCCTTGCGGCCCAGGATGTTGTGGCCCAGTTCCGAACCTTCGAACAGCATGTCCTCGAAGGTGTCGTAGATCAGGTCGGCGGGCGAATCCTTGTAGGTGTTGATCTCGTCGACGATCACCTCCTTTTCGCGCTCCAGCTCCCGGTCGGGGAACGTCGAGCGGAAAGCGATGTCGGCGATCAGCTCCGCGGCCTTCGCGAAGTCGCCCTTCAGCGTCGTGGCGTGAATCGTCGTGTCCTCCTTGGTGGTGAAGGCGTTCAGCTCCCCGCCGAGGTTTTCCAGGCGGCAGTTGACCTGCCATGCCTTGCGTCGCTCGGTCCCCTTGAAAAAGGCGTGCTCCGTCAGGTGCGCCAGTCCGTACTCTGCGGGATGCTCGTCGCGGCTCCCGGCGCCGATCACCAGCGCGCAGTGCGCCACGGTGTTTCGCACCTGACGGTGAATGCCGCGGATGCCGTTGGGGAGTGTATAGGTAGAGAATTCCATTCAATTGAAAATTAAAGATTAAAAATGAAAAATTGGGCTGCGCGGCTATTTTTGCACATGTGTACGACAATTTTTCATTTTTCATTCTTCATTATTTTTGCGCGCATGCGCAAAAATTTGCCCGTATGGCTTTCGGTGCACTTTTCCAGTTCGCGCGGCGTGCCTTCGAACACGACCCGTCCGCCCGCCGTGCCCGCCTCGGGGCCGAGGTCCACGATCCAGTCGGCGCATTTGATGATGTCCATGTTGTGCTCGACGACGACGATCGTGTGTCCGCGCTGGATCAGGGCGTTGAACGCCGCGAGCAGTTTCGAGATGTCGTGGAAGTGCAGCCCCGTCGTCGGCTCGTCGAAGATGAACATGACGCCTCCCTGCGCCGAATCCTTCGTCAGGAACGAAGCCAGCTTCACGCGCTGGCTCTCGCCGCCCGAGAGGGTCGACGACGACTGTCCTAACTTGATGTATCCCAGACCCACGTCCTGCAACGGTTGCAGCCGCTCGACGATGCGCCGGCAGGTGGCGTTCTTCTTGCTTTCCTCGCCGAAGAAGGCGATGGCGTCGTCCACGGTCATCTCCAGTACGTCGTAGATCGACTTGCCGCGGTATTTCACTTCGAGCACCTCGTCGCGGAAACGCCGCCCGCCGCACGCCTCGCAGACCAGTTCCACGTCGGCCATGAACTGCATCGAGACCTTGATCATGCCCTCGCCCTGGCACTCCTCGCAACGGCCTCCGGCGATGTTGAACGAGAAGGCCGAAGCGCCCAGCCCGTTGTGCTGGGCATAGGGCTGGTCCGAGAAGAGTTTCCGGATTTCGTCGTAGGCCTTGATGTAGGTCACGGGGTTCGAACGCGACGACTTGCCGATGGGGTTTTGGTCGACCATCTCGACCGATTTGAGCAGCTGCACGTCGCCCGTCAGGCCGTCGAAATCGCCGGGTTTCACGCCCGTGTCGTAGAGCAGGCGCCGCAGCGCCGGGTAGAGGATTCCCTTCGCCAGCGACGATTTTCCCGAGCCGCTGACGCCCGTGATGCAGGTCATCACCCCCAACGGAATCCGCACGTCGACATTGCGCAGGTTGTTCTCCCGCGCGCCTTTGACGGTTATCGAGTTGCTCCAACCGCGGGCTGTTGCCGGAACGGCGATCTCGCGCCGCCCCGTGAGGTAGTCGGCCGTGAGGCTCTTTTTGCTTTTCAGCAGTTGGGGCAGCGTGCCGCTGAAGACCACTTCGCCGCCGTTGTAACCGGCCTTGGGTCCGATGTCGACGATCCAGTCCGCGGCGCGGATCACCTCCTCCTCGTGCTCCACGACGATCACCGTGTTGCCCAGGTCGCGCAGCTGTTTCAATACGCCGATCAGGCGGTTCGTGTCGCGCGGATGAAGCCCGATCGACGGTTCGTCGAGGATGTAGAGCGAACCGGTGAGGTTGCTGCCCAGCGAGGTCGAGAGGTTGATGCGCTGGCTCTCGCCGCCCGAGAGGGTCGACGACAGGCGGTCGAGCGTCAGGTAGCCCAGCCCCACGTCGGCGAGGTATTGCAGGCGGTTGCGGATTTCGACGAGGATGCGCGACGCCGTTTTCGTGTCGTGTTCGTCGAGTTCCAGCCCTGCGAAGAAGGCGATCAGGGAGTCCACGGGCATCGCCACCAGATCGGCGATCGTCTTGCCGCCGACGCGTACGTACAACGCCTCTTTGCGCAGGCGCGAGCCGCCGCATTCGGGACAGGCGGTCTTGCCCGTGTAGCGGGCCTTCATCACGCGGAACTGGATTTTGCGCCGCTCCGAGTCGATGTATTCGAAAAATTCGTCGAGTCCGTGGAAATATTCGTTGCCGCGCCACAGCAGCCGTTTCTGCTCGGGCGTCAGTTCGTGGAACGGCGTGTGGATCGGGAATCCGAACTTCGAGGCGTTCTCCACGAGCTGCTGCTTCCATTTGCGCATCGTCTCGCCCCTCCAGCAGGCCACGGCGTCCTCGTAGATGGTCTTGCTCTTGTCGGGGATCACCAGGTCCTCGTCGATGCCGATCACCTTGCCGTAGCCCTCGCACCGGGGGCAGGCCCCCAGCGGGTTGTTGAAGCTGAAGAGGTGTTCCGAGGGGCGTTCGAACTCGATGCCGTCGGCCTCGAAGCGCGACGAGAACTCCCGTACGCCCTCGTCCGTGACGATTTCGCAGATGCCCCCGCCGTAGGAGAAGGCGCGGGCCACCGAGTCGCGGATGCGGGTCTGCGAGTCCTCGTCCGTCGCTACGCGCATGCGGTCGACGACGATCCGGATTTCGTCGGCCCGGGTGTCGGGACCGATTCCGGGCAGCACGTCCTCGATCAGCCGCACTTCGCCGCCCGTGTAGACCCGCATGAGACCCTCCGAGAGCAGCAGCGTCAGTTTTTCGATGATCCCCTGCCCTTCGCCCAATACCAGCGGTGCGCCGATGACCACGCGCTGTCCGTCGCGGGCGAGAATCCGGGCCGCCACGTCATCCACGCTGAAGCAGCGCACCTCCTGCCCCGAGACGGGCGAAAAGGTGTGCCCCGCGCGGGCGAACAGCAGTTTGAGGTAGTCGTAGATCTCGGTCGTCGTGCCCACGGTCGAACGGGGGTTGCGCGTGTTGACCTTCTGCTCGATGGCGATGGCCGGCGCGATGCCCGTGATGATGTCCACGTCGGGTTTGTTGATCTTCCCGAGGAACTGCCGGGCGTAGGCCGAAAGGCTCTCGACGTAGCGGCGCTGCCCCTCGGCGAAAATCGTGTCGAAGGCCAGCGTCGACTTGCCCGAGCCGGAGAGTCCCGTCACGACGACGAGTTTGTTGTGCGGAATTTCGACCTCGATGTTGCGGAGGTTGTGGACCCGCGCTCCTTTGATATATATGGAGTTTTCGTGTTCTTTCATGTTACAAATATTCCAATCCGCTTTTCCGAGTGTTTCACACTCGCCGTTATGTACCTTTTGGTGGTAAAAGGCGCCCAAAACCATCCGCATGCCGTTCTGGCGGGAGTGCCCTCGGATTCGCGTTGAGCGGGCGCAGTAAGATCGGGCCTTTACGGCGCAAAAACACGCGCCGTTTAGACTGTGGCGGCTCGGCAAACAGCAAGCTGTCTGCCCTCGCCTGCGGACGCCTTTACAGCCCCCCCCCGCTCCGGGCGCGCGTTTCCTCGGTCTCTCTTTTTCCGTTGCGAACGATAATGCGGATTTTTTTCCGTCAAAAACGGAGCTGACCCGCAAATATTCCAATCCGTTGTTCGTATTTCATTCCGCTTCGTCCCGAACCGAGCCGCCGGCTTTGCGCAATTTTTCGATAAGCCCCGCTGCGCGGCTTTCGCGGATCGCGAGCCGCATCGTACAGAGGTTGTCGAAGGTCTGCTCCTCGATGCGCGGCTGCTGCTCCTTGACGACCCGCATGATGGCGTTCATCGCCACATAGGGGAAATCCACCCGCACCGTGCGGTCCACCGTCAGTTCCACGATTTCGGCCGCTGCGATGGCCTCGGCCGCCGACTCCCGGTAGGCGGCGATCAGCCCCGGAACCCCCAGTTTCGTGCCGCCGAAGTAGCGGACCACGACCACCAGGCAGTCCGTGATGTCGTTCGAGAGCAGTTGTCCGAGGATCGGTTTTCCGGCCGTTCCCGAGGGTTCCTCCGTCGTCGTTGGCGCGGAACGCCTCGCCGCGGGGACCCAGCCGCCAGGCGTAACAGTGGTGCGTGGCGTCGTAATACCGTTTGCGCAGCGCGTCGAGCCGTTCGCGGATCTCCTCCTCCGTGCGCACGGGATAAATCCAGGAGAGGAACTTGCTGCTCCGCTCCCGGCAGGCGGCTTCGGCGGGGGCCGCGACGGTTCTGTAACTGTCGCCGGCCACGTCTACCGAACCTTTCTGAAGAGCCGTTCCCAGCGGATGTTCGCGGGGAAACTCTTTTCCGCATCGAGCGACAGCCATACGAACGACGCCTTGCCGACGATGTGGTCCTCGGGCACGAAGCCCCAGAAGCGCGAGTCGGCCGAGTTGTGGCGGTTGTCGCCCATCATCCAGTAGTAATTCATCGCGAAGGTGTACTCCGTCGCCTCTTTGCCGTCGATCACGATGCGTCCGTCGCGCTCTTCGAGCGTGTGCCCTTCGTAGGCCTCGATGATGCGGCGGAAGAGCGGCAGGTTCTCCGCCGTGAGCTGCACCGTGTCGCCCTTCTTCGGAATCCAGATCGGGCCGTAGTTGTCCTGGCTCCAGCGGGGCGTGCCCCACTGCGGGAACACCTCGTCGTTGGGGGTGTAGATATAGCGGTTGACCGAAATGACGTTGCTCAAGCCCCTGACCTTCTCGGCGAGTTCGTCCGTGAGGTTCATGTAGTAGCCCGAGCCGTAACCGCTGTACTCCCGGATTCCGAGGTTGTCGATGGCGTACTGCGTGAAGGGGGCCGAGGTCTGCACCACGTAGTTGTATTGCAGTCCGGGTATCGCCTCCTGCGGTTCGCCGTTGACCCACACCTTTCCGTTGCGGACTTCGAGCGAGTCGCCCGGAAGCCCCACGCAGCGTTTGATGTAGTTCTCGCGTTTGTCGACCGGGCGGCTGATCACCGTGTATTTTTCGTTGAGGCGTTTGCGTCCCTCCTCCTTGCCGAACGACTCCTCGAAGCTGCGCAGCGTGTCGTAATAGGTCACGTTCTGGTTTTCGAGCAGCACCGTGTCGCCCGCCGGGAAGTTGAAGACCACCACGTCGTTGCGGCGTATCGGCTTGAGCCCCTTGAGGCGGTGGTAGGGCCACTTGATCGCCTCGGAGAACGATTTCTTGGTCTGCGAGAAGGGCATCGTGTGGTGTACGAAGGGGAACGACAGCGGCGTGTTGGGCATCTGCGGTCCGTATGCCACCTTGCTCACGTAGAGATAGTCGCCGATGAGCAGCGTCCGCTCCATCGACGAGGTGGGGATGACGTACATTTGGAAGATGAATAGATGCACCAGCGTCGCCACGACCGTCGCGAAGATGATGGCGTTGACCCATTCGTACACCGTGCGGTAGGTTTTGCTGCGCTGGCACATCTTCACGTTGTGGCTCCAGACGTAGCGGTAGAAGAACTTCGTGATGTAGAGGTCGAAGATGACCGGCAGTCCCAGCAGCAGCCAGAGGTTGCCCGTCCAGACCACGAACCAGAGCGTATAAAGCAACGCGGCCAGCGTGAAACCGACCCATTTGTTGCGTAGCAAGTTTTTGATTTTACCCATGCGGAAAGCCCCGATTTTAATTGTGAATTATGAATTGTGAATTATGCATTGCGCAGCAGGTCGTCCATCGAGTAGACCCCTTGTTTTCCGCAGAGGAATTCGGCGGCCACGACGGCTCCCAGGGCCAGCGTGCGGCGGTTCTTGATCGTGTGTCTGATCTCCAGCACGTCGTCCTCCGATTCGTAGGTCACGGTGTGGATGCCCGGGACGGCGCCTTCGCGCACGGAGCGTATTTCGATCCGGTCGGCGGGCGCCTCTCCGCTGCGTTCGATGCGGTTGGCGGCGTGTTCGATTCCCGGAGCCAGGTTGACCCAGCCCTGCTTGCCGGCGAGGTTTTCGACGATTCCCTCGGCCAGCGTGATTGCCGTGCCGCTCGGGGCGTCCTTCTTCTGGGTGTGGTGCACCTCCTCGATGCGCACGTCGTAGCCGCCCACGCGGCCGATCATCGCGGCCAGCTGCCGGTTGAGGCGGAACATCAGGTTCACGCCCAGACAGTAGTTCGAGGCGTAGAACAACGCCCCGCCCCGCTCGCGGCACAGCTCCTGCAACTCCCCGAGGCGGTCGGTCCAGCCCGTCGTGCCGCTCACCGCCGCCACGCCGCATTCGATGCAGGTGCGGATGTTCCGGTAGGCCGTTTCGGGCGTCGTGAACTCCAGCGCGACGTCGATGCCCGCCAGATGTGCGGCGTCGAGTTCGTGCGCGTTGTCCGTGTCGATAATCAGAGCCGCTTCGTGCCCTCTTTCCGTGAGAATCCGTTCGATTTCGCGGCCCATCTTGCCGTATCCTATGATGCTGCTTTCATTTGTTTTGTCGAGATATTCGTACAAAGATACGAATTATTTATGAATCTAAACGCAGGAGAGCGTACAATAGTATTCCGGAATTTCGTATATTTGCCGGACAAATCATTTCCGGTATGCGCTATTTTCTCGAACTCCGGTACAACGGGGCCGCCTACTGCGGCTGGCAGCGGCAGCCCGACCAGCCGTCGGTGCAGCAGACGCTCGAACGGGCGCTCGCTACCCTGCTGCGCGAACCGGTTGCTCTGACGGGCGCCGGGCGTACCGACACGGGGGTCAATGCGGCCTATTACGTGGCGCACTTCGACTGCGAACGTCCCGTCGCCGATCCTGCGCAGACGGTCTACAAACTCAATTTCCTGCTGCCGGGCGACATTGCCGTGGGCAGCATGACGCCCGTGGCGGAGGATGCACACGCCCGCTTCCACGCCCGCGAACGGGAGTACCGCTACTTCATCGAGCCGCGCAAGAATCCCTTTACGCGGCACGAGACGTGGCAGTATTACGTGCCGCTCGACGTCGGGCGGATGAACGAGGCGGCGGCGATGCTGACCGCGTACGACGACTTCACCTCTTTCGCCAAGCTCAATTCGAACAACAAGACCAACATCTGCCGTGTGAAGGAGGCCGTCTGGACGATCGACTCCCGCGGCACGATGTGTTTCACGATCCGTGCGGACCGGTTTTTGCGGAATATGGTGCGGTCGCTGGTAGGCACGCTGGTCGACGTGGGGCGCGGACGTTACACGCCCGACGGGTTCCGCTCGATCGTCGAGAGCCGCGACCTGTCGCGGTCGAGCGCCGGCGCGCCGGCCCAGGGGTTGTTTCTCTCGGACGTGGTTTACCCGGCGGACATATTCGAACATCAATGTTTCTCTAAATTCAAAATGTTATGATTGGAACGATTGTTTGGCTGATCGGCCTCGTGTGCGCAATCTGGTGCGTGCTGGACATTTTCAAAAAGAACATCTCCACGGGCGGAAAGGTCATCGCGGCGGTCGTGGTGCTGCTCACCAGCTGGGTGGGGCTTGCGGTCTACTACTTCTACGGCCGCGACCATTTGCAGGAGTGGTTCAAATAACCGTCCTGTGCAGGCGAAAACATGCGGCGGACCCACAGAGGTGCGGGATTAAAGTAATGTAACGACTTGATTTATATGGTAGTTACATTTTTGTATAGGAGAGTAGGTAACGAGAAGGCAACGGTTTGTTTTCAGCTTCTTGCGCTCAAATACCGCATTTCAAATAACCTATCGCAAGATACGAAAAATTTTCGAGATGGGCAAATTAGGCAGGGTCAACCGGCGAGTGCAATTTTAAGAAATTAGTTTAAAGAACTTTTTTAGACGAAGAAAATTTTAATTTTCCCGATGTCTTCTGTTCATTGTATTGCACTTGTTTAATAAACTCTTCCGTTAACACAAAGAAATCTGCCCCATTCAGTATATATTGCCTGATGGTTTATTCTGATTTTCAATTGCCCCTTTTCTGTCAGGGGAAGCATATGAATCGACAAAACATACTTTTGTACCGATAGTTTTTGCAATTTTCTTATGACAAAAGAATTCGCTGCCATGGTCGCTGTGTCGCAATGGTCGGGGACGGCATCAACGACAGTGCGGCGCTGGCGCAGGCCGATCTGGGCATTGCCATGGGGCAGGGGAGCGACATTGCGATCGACGTGGAGAAGGTCACGATTCTTTCGTCCGACCTGACGAAGATCGCCGCGGCGGTCCGCCTTTCGGCCGCGACCGTGCGCACCGTTCGGCAGAACCTTTTCTGGGCGTTTATCTACAACCTGATCGGCGTGCCTGTCGCCGCTGGCGTGCTCTATCCGCTGACCAGGTTTCTGCTCAATTCGATGCTCGTCGGGGCCGCCATGGCCCTGAGTAGTGTGAGCGTTGTGGCCAATAGCCTGCAGCTGAGTACAAAACGGCTCGGCACGAAAGCCGTCCATAAAATAAATACAGAATTTATAACCAAAAAACAAACAGCCATGAAAAAAGAGTATCGTATCGAAGGAATGATGTGCAACCACTGCCGGATGCATGTCGAAAAGGCCCTGAACGGCATCGAAGGTCTCCGTGCCGTTATTACTCTCGATCCTCCTGCCGCGACGGTCGAATTCACTGGGCGGGAGCCGGAGCTGGCCGAATTGCAGCGGGTGCTGGGCGAAGATTATAAGATCACGGAGCGTTGAAACCCCGGTCTCGGAGCGGCCGCTATCCATCTATAAAGGTATTGCGGCTCCTGAAAACCCCTAAAATTAGGTATTGCCGTTCCCGGCGTAATGTCGTTTCTTTGTATTACTAAAATCTGCCGAGACGCTGCGGGACGGCCCGTTGCGCCGAATGCGGAAAACGAAGAAAAAATTCAAACCGATTATGAGACATTTCGTTTATTGTGCGGCGCTTGCAGCCGCCGTATTTTTCCTTGCTGGGTGCGGCGGGAACCCGAATAAAAAGAACGCTTCGGAGACTCAAACCTCAGAAACGCAGAGTTCCGTCATGGAGGTCGATAACCTGCTCGCCGATGCTGAGAAGTTGACCGGCGGCAAGGTGACGGTCGAGGGCGTCTGCACGCATATCTGCCGCCACGGGGGCCGCAAGATTTTCCTAATGGGAACCGACGATACGCAGGTGATCCGCATTGAAGCCGGAGAGAAGATCGGCAGCTTCAAGCCCGAATGCGTGAACAACGTCGTGCGGGTGACGGGCACGCTGGTCGAAGACCGGATCGACGAGGCTTACCTTGCCGAGTGGGAGCTGCGGCTCAAGGACCAGATCGCCCGGCAGCACGGCGAGGGCGAAGCCGGATGCAGCGCCGAACATCAGGCCCGCGGCGAATCGGTTGCCAGCAGCACCGAAAAGCGTATCGCCGACTTCCGTGCCCGTATCGCCGACCGCAAAGCCAAAGAAGGCAAGGAATACCTTTCGTTCTACCATGTGGACGGCGGGAGTTATGAAGTTTTGAAATAAGAAGTTTTGCACGTCATGGGGACACGGTCGTTTATGTCCGCCGTGAGGAAATGGAGCAGGCCCGTTCACCGCGACCTCTCCTTTTTCTTTTCGGGCGTACTGCTGATTTATGCGGTTTCGGGCTTCATGCTCAACCACAAACGCGATTTCAATTCCGATTATTCGGTGCGCCGGACCGAGCTGGTCTTCGCACAGGAGATACCGCGCGCCGAGCAGGAGTGGACCCGTGCGCGGGCCGAGGAACTGCTCCTGCGCGTCGGCGAGGAGGGCAATTACTTGAAACATTACTTTCCCGAACCGGACCGGTTGAAAGTCTTTATCCGGGGCGGCAGTTCGCTGACGGTCGATCTGGCGTCGGGACACGCCGTCTACGAGTCGATCCGCAAGCGGCCCGTGCTGAGCAGTCTGAACCGGCTGCATTACAATCCGTCGCGCTGGTGGACGGTCTTTTCGGATGTCTTTTTAGCGGGATTGATCGTAATCGTGCTTTCCGGGCTGGTGATGATGCGCGGCCCGAAAGGATTGCGGGGCCGCGGAGGCGTCGAGCTGATCGCGGGGATTCTGATTCCGCTGCTGTTTATTTTCCTGACCTGATCCGGGAAACTGCGTGTGATAAAAGGGCGGACGTCGAAAACGTCCGCCCTTCTCTTGCGTATGGGTTTGTTGTCATCGTTTTGCCGTGCCGAATACCAGCAGCGGGACGAAGAGGAAGAGTCCGAACAAGACGACGCCGACGGTCTGCCAGAGCCGTCCGCCGGGCGATCTGCGGCGGATGAGCGCATAGAACGCGCCGAGCGCGAGTCCTAGCCAGAGGGCCTGAAACGACACCTCCGCAATCCGGGGCTTTACGTAGCCGTCCAGCGGCGAGGTGAACGACAGTTCGAAGGGAAACAGGTATTTTGCGTACTCGGCCCATGCCTGCGGTTTCTCTTCGGGGCGGTATTCGTCCGCCAGTGAATAGTCGCGGGCGTTCACGGCGACATAGCGTTTCGATTCGGCGCCTTGGATGGTGACCGTCCAGTAGAACATGTCGCCGATGATCATCATGTTCTCCCGTGTGGGGCCGAATTTCCCGACGGGAATCTCGTGCAGTTTGTAATCCTCCGCACCGAGCGTATAGAAACGCTTTTCGCTGTCCACCAGAAAACCGAGACTTTTGCGGTCGGCGAACTCCGTGACGAAAATCTGGCCGATTTGCAGCGAGTCCGCAACGTCGGTACGGCGCACGAACGGGCGGCCGCGGACCTGCTTCATGTGGTAGACGCGCAGCGCGTCGTCCACCAGCAGGTAGCCGTTGTCGTACCGCTTGCGCGTCGAGGGGTTGCCGGAGACGACGCGGGCCGGGAACGAAAATCCCTTGTCCCGCAGGACTTTGGTGAATGCCGCGCTCTTCTTTTGGTCGATGGTGTTGGTCTCCATATCGACGAACTCTATTCCCTCGCCGGTGATGCGGAACACGTCCGTCGCCGGTTCTAAATCGATGCGATCGGGCATCGATTCCAGCAGTTGATAGACCGTCGGTCTGCGGCGGTTGATTTCGCCGGGCGACGTGCGGAACATGAAGTTCGTGCGCTCCACGTCGCGCGATTCGACCGCCACGCCCTCGATTTCGGACGGAAACCTCCCTTCGGCGGCGAGTTGGCGGTAATAGAACGTCGGCAGGATACTGTCGAACTGCTGCTGGGTGTAGGTGTTGCCCTGCAGATCGCGTCCGGCGACGTTGTTTTCGCGGTCGAAATCCACCGATGCGAATCCGTGCGTCACGCAGCTGTAGAGCGTGAACGGCGACCACGAAGGCGATGCGAACACGAACGCGTAGCACCACGGCAGCAGCCATGCCAGCAGAAGCGCCGCAAGGAGGATTATTCCGGTTTTGATACTCTTTATCATAGATTTGTCGTTTTGCGGGTTAATCCTGACATCCCTGCTTGAAACGGTATACCGAAAGCAGCGGGAAGAACAGCGAACATACCAGCAGCAGCGCCAGCCACGGCAGCATGCCGTCGTAGGCCTGCGGGGTGTCGGAGAGGAAGAAGATCCGGCAGACGCCCACGGCGATCAGCAGATTCGCCAGCCGCCGTTTCCATGTGGGTTCGAGACAGATCCATGCCGTCAGCAGGTAGAGCGTCAGCCCGGCCAGATACCACGGCAGCGCCGTCAGCAGAATCCGCGCGACCAGTTCGGGCACCAGCAGGGCGTGGAAGTACCCCCACAGCACGGCGGTTTGCACGATGAACAGCAATGCCAGCGCTCCCAGCCCGATGCCTGACATCAGCAGAATCATCTTCCACTGTGGAAAGGGCAGGTGAAGCGTCAGCTTCAGCCGTTTCTGGGCCATTTCGGGGACGAACTGAACCACTGCGAGCAATACGCCCAGCAGGGCCGGCAGGTATTGGAAAATGTCGATGAAGACAACTTCCTTTTCGAGCATCACCTCCCAGACGTGCGCCGCACCCTTGAAGGTTATCACCCGTTGGACGCGCAGCAGCGCATAGGCGGTGGCTCCGAAGAGGAACAATGCGCTCAGCGGATAGAAGCAGCGCATTTTGATCCACTCTTTGTAGAATATGGCTTTGATCATAATTCGGGTTTAGTATTTTCCGGTCAGTCCGATGAAAGCGTCTTCGAGGTTCAGCGTTTCGCCGCGCAGGTCGCTGCAGACAATGCCCGCGCGCTCCAGCACGCCCTGTACCGTCGCAGGGGAGTCGAACGAATAGAGTTCGGCGCGCCCGTTCACGACGCTCGGGTGGTAGAGGCCGTCGCCGGCGGGGATCGTGACGTCGGCGCCCGGCGTGAAGGTGTATCGCCGGAACGTGCCGAGCAGTTCGCCGACGGGCATCTGTACCAGAATGCTTCCGTAATCCATGATGATACAGTCGTCCACGAGCTTTTCCATGTCCTGAATGATGTGCGAGGTAAGGAAAACGGTCTTCTCCTCGCTCTGCGCATAGTCGCGCAGGTATTCTACGAACAGGCGGCGGTAACCGGGGTCCAGTCCCATCGAGAAGTCGTCAAGCACGAGCAGATCGGCGTTCTGGGCGAGAATCAGCCCTAAGGCCACCTGCGAACGCTGTCCGCACGACATGCGCGAGATGCGCTGCCGGGGCGCCACCTTCAGCATTTCCATCAGTCCGTAATAGGCGTCGCGGTTCCAGCGGGGATAAAACCGCGCATAGAACCGTTCGATCTGCTCGATGGTCATGAAGGCGTACTGCACGTGTCCCTCGATCAGCAGGGCGATCCGGGCGCGGGTTTCGGGCCGCATCGTGCGGATATCCTCGCCGAAGATCAGACACTGTCCGGCGCGCGGTTGGAGATAGCCGCTCAGAATGTTGATGGTCGTGGTTTTTCCGGTGCCGTTTTTACCCAAAAGTCCGAGGATCCGCCCGCGCGGAACCTCGAAACTCAGGTCTTTGTATATCAGTCGCTCCCCGTAACAATGGGTGAGGTTGCGGCATTCGATGACAGAATCGGTCATAAAGAATGGTCGTTCTTCCGGCTTACTTGATCAGCGACGCCTTCGTATTGGACTCGAAGTCGTTGGTCGAGTTGTTCGAGTCGATGAGTTTGCCGTCGGAACCGGTCTTGCGGATCACCGACTTGCCGAAGCGGTCGGCATCTCCGTCGGCCGTACCGCACCATGCGTAACCTGCGTCGAGCGAAGCGTCCCACGGGGCGATGTAGTATTCGTCGCGGCAGCCCGTGTTCACGGCGTCGAGCACCCATTCGTTAGGCACGCGGTAGCAGTTGCGCAGCGGCATCGTGTAGTCCGAGCCGTTCGGGGAGTGGAAGATATACTGGGCGTCTTGAGCGGGTATTCGGCGAGGAACTGCTTTGCAGTCAGGCCGACGGGCGGCATGGCGATAGCCACGGCGTTGAAGCCGCGGTTGTGGAGCACTTGGACCGTCAATGTCGAAGCGTACCATTTGTCGAGGTTGGGCACGTCGGGGTTGTCGATATCCAGATAGTTCTCGTTCGACGAAACGTCGTACCACTCGAAATCGGCTTTCGTGGCGTCCCACGAGTTCGGGTTGCCGATGGTGTGGTTCTGGGCGTTGTTGACGACGATCAGCGACTCGCCGGCTTTGACCAGCACATCCTGTCCGTTGCCGGGAATGCAGTAGAACGCATTGCCCGCACAACACTCCTTGCGGAAGTCCTTGCCTTCGATCATCTCGCTGTTCATGCCCGAATTGAGTCCGCTCGAAAGGATCAGCATCATGCCGTCGGCATAGAGGTCTTCGTCGGAGTTGTTACGGATCTTGATGTACTGGTCGCCCAGCCACCTGTCAGGCTTTCCCGTTTCGGGAACGCCGTGCCTGTGAAGTAGATCTCCTCGATCACGAATTCGCCGGCTTGCAGCGTGATGTCGCTCTGTTTGATGGTTACGGTCGCCAGAACGGTGCTCTTGCCGCTCCGCGTCACGTTCACGACGGTCGAACGTTCCGTCCCCGTTTCGTTCTCATCGACGGACAGCACCAGCGCTTTGCCCGAAGATTCGGCTTCATTGATCTGAACCCACGACGCAGCATCGGCGGGAATATTCACGTCGAAATTTTCCTCGGGCACGTTTACCAGCACATTGCCGCCGAGCGCGCGCAAGATTTCGGATACGACGACGGGATTGACCGTTTCTTCGGGATCGTCGGTGCAGGATGCGAAGCCCGCTGCGAAGAGGGCCGTGGTGAGAATTAAGAAAAGCTTTTTCATAATTGGTTTTTATTATTGGTTTGACAAATATTGGTTCGATCGTTTAGAACAGGATGCCGAACGTCGCCGTCAGAACGTGTTCGGACAATCCTCCGCTGTAAAACCGGGGCGTCCACCCCGCCTCGGCGAAGCAGGCCAGATTCCGGCTCAGGCGGCGTTCGGCCCGCAGGGACACCTCGGGGGCGACGGCCCGGCCGCTCAGCCGCGCCGCCGTGTAAGTCAGGTATTCCGAAATGTTGTTCAGCACGTTGCTGAGCGAAACCTCCTCGTCGGGCGAGACGTAACAGCCGATTCCTGCCGTCGCTTTCACGCGCCACTGCGGACGGAGCCATTCTGCGCTGCCGCGTACCGCTCCGCAGAACTGCGCAAGCCGCATCCGCCGTGCCGGATAGGCGTACGTGGCCGTGGACTGCCGCCATTCCGCGCGGGGACTGAGCATGTAATTCACCGTGCCGCGCCGCCATTCGACGGTCGCTTCGGCGTCGGCGTGCCAGATACGGTTCTTATACATCGCCTGTTCATCGACGATGACGCTGTGTCCCGTACGGTCGGCTATCATTTCGATACTGCGGCGCAGTTCATAGCCGCCTCCGGCGCGCAGGCTCCAGCGGCCGCTGCGGTAGGCTGCGGAGAGGGTCGCCTGACGGGTTTTGAGCCGGGTTATGGGGACCGTGTTGTTGGATTTGTTGAGCCGCTCCGTCGTAAGGCTTTCGAATGCGGCACGGGCATACCAGCCTTTCGCGTGCCGCGGCATGAGCTGTGCCGCCAGCAGACAACCCTTTCCGTCATAGCCGATGTTGAAACTCTCGCTGTTCAGTGAATAGCGGGTGTAATAACTGCCCAGTCCGGTCATATACAGCTCGGAAGAGCTGGCGCCGGGCGGATAGAAAAAGTCTATGTCCTGATCCTGTTTATAGAGCCGCCCCTGCAGGTCCAGCCCCAAAACGTACTGAGGGAACTGCATGCCTACGCCGAGTTTGATCGTGAAATCCGACACGACGTTGTGGGGCCGCGGATCGACCTGACGGTATTCCTGTCCGGCGCGGTAGTCGCCCCGGATCGCAAGGTCGAAGCGTCCCACCCGGTGGACATAGCCGCCGCCGAAAGCATATTCCTCGGTCGAGAGGTTTCCTCCGGCGGAATCCGCCGTGATGCAGGGATAGAGCAGCAGGTAGTCGGCCGTGGAGTTCCAGCAGACGTTGCGGCGGTTGCCGCGGACGTACCGGGCGTCTGCCCACGTTGCCGACCGCTCGCTGAGCCGCCGGTAGCTTTCGGCATAAAATCCCCCGTCGAAGGCTCCGTCGCCCAGCGGCTGCAGCAGCGCCTCCTGCTCACGGCGCAGGTCGATGCGGAGCGAGATCTGCGAAAGCGACTGTTCGCTGCGGTAGAGCATCATCGCGGGCGACTCCGTATGAAATCCGGCTACGGCCCGTTCGTCCTCCGCGCTGAAAACGGAAGAACGCTCCAATACGCCGAGCGTATCGCGCTGGGCGGAAGCGGCGGCGGGCAGCAGCGCCAGTATCGACAGGAAAAGGGCCTTCATCATCGTCAGATCGATTTTAGTAACAACACGATCGATTCGCTGTCCTCTACCCAAGTCATTGCTACTGGAATCTGATTGTAATCCGTGCAGCGCAGAATCTTCTTTTCTCCGGTCGAATAGGTCGCGTCGGCTTCGACGATGAACGTGTAAACCCCTTTGCGGAGCCGTATTGTCGCGCTGTTCTGTTCGGCGGCGGGAAATGGCACCCGCTCTCCGGAGTTGATATTGTCGAAGTAGGAGATGTCCGTGCGTATTTCCAGCTTTTCGACGGGGCGGCTGTCCGGCATCACGAACCGGATGGACAGTTCGGTGAAAATCGAATCGTCTTTTTCGCAGGCCGAAAACAGCAGTGCGGAGAGCAGAAACAGGGTCCGTATGGTAGATTTCATCATCATCGCATTACAGTTTGAAGTTGAGTTCCATGCCGAAATAGGGGCTGGAATAGCGGCGTACCAGTGCGTTGGTCTCGTTTCTGTACGAAGGACTGTATGTGAACAGCCGGTTTACGAAAATCGCAATGTTGAGCCGGTCGCGGTAAAGCCGTTTCGAGATTTTGAGATTGACGTTCATACTGAAAGGCGTGAGACGGTAGAGATAGGCTTCTTTCGATACGTTGTCGTGGATCATATGCTGCAAAATACCGTCGGCTGCCGACTCGGCCGTAAACGGATGTTCCTGTAACTGCAGGTCGAGGTAGCTGGTCGGCGCAGGATTGCACCATTCGGCCTTCATGCCGGAAAACCACTGGCATTGGAACGACGTGGAGAAAATCAGCCCCAGTTTGGGAATCTGGGTGTCGAGCAGGAAATTGGTGTTGCATACTTCGTGAAACGTGTTGTCGTCCTGATCGTAAAGCCCGATGTAAGGATAGGGCGTCCCTTCTGCGAGCTGTACGGTCGTCAGGACGTACTGGGGTTCGCTGTTCTCATAGCGGGTTTTGAAATAGGCGCCCGAGACGATGAGTTTCGTGGCCAGCGCCCGGATGCGCCGCGTGGAGAGCGAGAATTCGATGCCCTGCTTGAATGTGCGGCTTCCGTTGGTCTTGACGCCGACGGTCTGGAATACCGTTTTGTCCTTGTAGGGAAGCCATTCGAGCTGCGGCGGTCCGGTGAACTCCATATCCTTGAGCGGTCCGGTGTCGTATTCGCGGTAGGTCCGGGTGAGTACGTCGGTCGAGGTGCGGAATCCCGAGGTCATATTCTCCCGGAAATAGGTTACCGACAATCCGTATCCGTTCCACTCCGCATTGCCGCGCACCTCCCATTTGAAGTTCCGCGCCGCCTTCAGGTCGTAATTGGTGGGGTCGTGCTTGAAGACTTCCACATTGATACGGCGTTTCGATTCGTCGTCCGCCGGGAAATAGTTGAGCCGCGTGTAATAGGAGTAGTCCGGTTCGGGGAAGAGCTGGTCGAGCGTAGGCGTTTTGGTGTGCCATCCCGCGCCGCCCGCGAATGTGATGCGCATCGGGTCGCCTGCCATGTCGAACGCCGGAAGCGTCACCGAGAGGTTGGCACGCGGATCGAAATGGAATTTGCCCTGCAGGGTGTAACGGCTTCCGAGATTGGCCATGGCCGTCGTACGCAGTCCGGCCATTATCTCGATCCGCCACTCGCCGGCCGTAATCGTCGTATTGTCCTCCAGAAACGCCGAGAGCCGGTGCAGCGCCGGCAGGGCGTCGTAACGCCGCGGATGGGAACTCATCAGGTCGGTAAATGGGCGCGTCACGTCGTAAAGCAGACCGCCGCCGTAATTTTTCGACATGTTCCATTCGGCTCCGATGCGGATCGTGTTGCGGCTCAGCGGGGTGTCGGCTCCCAGCAGGGCTACCGCCTTGGCGTTGGCGTAGAACGGTTTGTTGTCCACCTGCAGGGTCGCTTCATAGCGGACCGGCAGCACTTCCATATCGAAGACGCCCTCTTCGACTGCCGTGCGTATAGGGACGTTGCCGCTGTTCGCTCGGTAACGCCAGCGGTCGATCAGGTCGAATTCGGAAGAGACGGAAGCGGAAAAATCGAAGCTGCGGAAAAAATTCGCACCCTTGGGATTCGGCGGTGAAATTCACCGCCGCGACGACGTTGTTGTAACTCGATTTGTAGCGTTCGAGGGGGATGCCCGCCGGGCCTTCGTCGATATCCCGGTCGCTTTTTTGGCGGTCGAAAGAGCCGGTGTAGTCGAGCGATCCGCCCAACGTGTAACGGTAGGCCGAGGTGCTTTCCCAGCGTTTCTTCATGCGCCACGATCCGGTCGCACGCTGGTAGTTCTGGCGCGTATTGCGCGGGTCGTCGTGGGAGTTGAGCCATGTCGCGCCGACGTTCATCGTCAGCAGGTCGGCCGGAGCGCCCCATTCGAATCCTTTGCCGACATAGAGCAGCTGGCTGCCCAGATCCGCTTTGAAGCGGGCTTCGAGGTTGCGGCCTCCCTCCTTGCGCTTGATCTTGATCAGTCCGCTGGTCAGATCGCCGTATTCGACCGACGGAATGCCCTGCTGAATCTCTACCGAAGCTATTTCATCGGTCGGCATCGTGCGCATGTCGACGCCTCTGTTCAATGAAATATTATTGCCGACGGTCGTTCCCGAATTGTATGTCATGCCCGCGTCGTTCGACATCGGAATTCCGTCCATGACGAACGAAACGCCGAGCGATGTAGTCTGGTAATCGCTGTTCGAGGTGCCGATCTCGCGCAGATGAATGTGGTTCGAGGAGAAAAACGAGGGGTCGGAGGCCCGTCCGCCGGGCAGCAGTTCGAGCAGGTCCCCGAAACTCGACGGCTGGATGTGGTTCATCGCGTCCCGGCCGATATGCACGCCCGAGACCGGTCCCCGCACTTGGGTCGCCGTGATTACGACCTCGCGGATCTGCGTGTCGCTTGTCCGGAGCCGGACGGTCCGCAGCATGTCGCTGCCGCTGACGGGCCGTACCTCCATCCGTTGGGAGACATATCCGATATATGAGATATCCGCATTGTAGGTATTCGCGGGCAGGGTGAAACGTGCCCGGCCCTCCTCATCGGTCGTCGTCGCGTAGGCCTTTCCCCCCCCCGACATAGGAGTCAGCGCCACCGTAGCATACGCCAGCGGATTGTGCAGGGAATCGGTAACTTCGAACGTGATCCCGGCGTCGGGCCGGCCGGACTGCCCGTACGTGTACGCAGGCAGCAGGATAAATAGCAAATATTTCAGGAGTAGCCGCATAGTTCTGTTTTCACGGGACAAAAGTATAGCGCCCCGGCATATGCGGCAATCGCCATATCTTGGTAAATTGCATTGCAATCATCACCAATTAATAATGAGTTGCGTTCGTGCGGCATCCCATCATAATGCTATCCGGCCGCGCCAAAACCCCTAAAATCCGGTATTGACGATCCGGTGGGAATGCTGTTTCTTTGCCGTAAACCAAAAACGACGAAATTATGACTGGTATCTTTTTCGGCAGTACGATGGGCACGACCGAGGCCGTGGCTGCGGATATTGCCAAACAATTGGGCGTCGCGGACGCCGATGTACACAATGTGGCCGATACGCCGGCCGGCGAAGTGCAGAAATACGACCTGCTCGTGCTGGGTTCTTCGACGTGGGGCGCAGGCGAATTGCAGGACGACTGGTACGGCTTTTTGGATCAGCTGAAGGCGCAGGATCTGAGCGGTAAAAAGGTGGCGCTTTTCGGCTGCGGCGACAGCGGTTCCTATCCCGATACGTTCTGCGATGCCGTCGGGCTGATTTACGACGGCTTGCAGCAGAGCGGCTGCACGTTCGTCGGAGCCTATGCGCCCGAAGGGTATGACGAAACAGGTTCGCTGGTCTGCCGCGGCGGAAAGTTCGTGGGACTTGCCGTCGATGAAAGCGCGCCCGACAAGACCGACCGGCGGGTTGCCGCATGGTGCGAACAGATTAAAAACGAGTAACGATGAGCGCCGAGGAGTTCAGCCGTTACGATTCGATGAAGCTGTTCCTGCACCAGATTTACGAGTTCCAGAAAGGTGTACGGAGTCTGGTGCTCTGCACGATGTGCCGCACCTGCGCTTCTCTGCTCTCCGAGCGGCTGGAAAGGCTGGGTATCGCTTACCGGATTCAGTCGGTGACCGACAGCAAGGTGAATCTTTACTTCGGCAACCGCATGTGTCTGGAGACCGTGGCGACATTCATCCACAAGCCGCTCAACGAACTCTCCGCCGAGGAGGATTTCATGCTCGGCGCGATGCTCGGCTACGACATCGCCGGGCAGTGCGAACGTTATTGCAAACGAAAGTCTCCGGGTGTTTCATCAGAACAAGCGGCGGTCAACTGACCGCCGCCTATTCCTTCCTGATCTGCGCCGTGAACGAATCCCCCGCGCCGACACCGTCGGCCACTTCGACGTGCGGCGTGGCGACGTACGACATGCCGTCCGGAGTGAATACATGGCTTCCGACGGCGCCGCAGGTGAGTATCACGGTACGGAGTCCGTATTTTTCGAGCAGGTCGCGGCACTGCGCCTGTATGCCGAACATCCGGCTTACGACGGTCAACTCCTCGTCGTTTGTTTTCAGAATATTGCTGCGGCAGAGCGAGTCGTGGACCACCTCCGACGAATAGAAATGCTGCCGCAGGTTGATGTCGAAGATCTTATAATGTCCCGCTGCGCAAAAAACGGAACTGCGGAAAAGCCACAGTCCCGATTCTTTGCCGTTGCTCTCCGTTATTCTGTTTCGAAATCATGCGACAGCTTATGTCCGTTCTCATCGACACGCAACGATACGATGTGGAGATGCTGCCGGTCAATGTCCTTATGCTTGAAGACGATATAAGGCTGGTTGCCGTAACCCATACGTTCCATGTATTCTTGTGTGATCTCCCGGAGCTGTTCGTCGGTCAACTTGTCTTCCGGCGAAGGAATTCAGCGAAGCATGGAAAACCGTATTGGTCGTTCTGCTGTTGGCTTCGAGGTACGGCAGGAAACTCTCCATGCAGGCGTCGACATCCAGTCGCCTGTGTTTGTCGAACGGCTCCAGCATCTTTTGCCAAAGGGCACCTCGGCTTCATCCTTATCCACTTTTCTCCTTGTTATAGCGCAAGGCTCCGCCGGGCGAGGAACCCGACCTTATATTCGCAACCATTCCTTAGCTTGTTTGGCAAGGTTCAGTATCTCGATACTAAAGGCTTTCAATTCCCTCATGCGCTGTTCCAATGCGGCGATCTGATGCGGGATTGCGACGTTGGAAAAGTGCGAATTGACGGCTTTCACAACTTGATTATGTAGGCTAAGTACCCGGCGCCTTGTCATATTTCTATGATAGGTTTCCCAATACTCGCCTCCGAACCGGACGTACACCTTCCAGCGTATCCGGCTCTCCGCTAATATTGTCAGTCTAAAACGTTCCATGATGTATCTTTTGATGACAGCTTCCGCAAGCGGCCATAGCCTTACGCCGTCTGGCAATCATCAGTTTTTCCCAATTCTCCTTGCCTTTCAGTTCTCCGAGTTTACGCACATGGTGCATAACCAGATTATCCGTAGCACCGCACAACTCGCATTTCCGAGCTTTCAGCCTGTCTATAAGGCTTGTGGTGCTGACGCCGGGCATTGGATTCGGGCATCTGTCAATCGACCGATCATAAGAAGGTCTTTTTCTTTTGAACCCTTCATTGTATAAGCGACGTTCTTTTGCTTTGCCGTTTTTTACCGTATACCCGACTGTAAAGACTCCGTTGCGTTTGTATTTCCGGCAAATTCGTCTTACTGTGGTTCGGTATTTCCCGGCAAAGGTTTTGTACATACTGTACTGCATGATGTAGTGAAAAGTATTCAGTTCAGAAGCGTTGTTAGCTATCGAGTAATAGTTGTAAAACCCTCTGATCTCGGCATTGTAACTGTCAAGGATTTCAAGGTCGTCATTATTGATCAGTTCCGACCGGTGCTTGGGAATCCATTGCTCGTGCCCGTTATGATAGCTGAATTTCAGCACCCCGAGTTCCAGCAATTTTTTCTTTATTACTTCGGTCGTTACCTTTAATCTGACCTTGTTTCCATACACACGGGACAGGCTTCCCCGTTTGTTCCGTTTTTGCAGGTTCGACTTGCGGACAGTCACCTCATATCCAAGGAATTTTGCAGGCTTTTCAGTATGAGTGACGAGCGTTTTCTCATCCGATAGTTCCAATGCCAGTCTGTCTGCAAGGAAACGCTTTATATCGTCCTTGATCTTTACGGCATCTTCTTTACTGCCGATAATTCCAATGAGGAAGTCGTCGGCATACCTCACATATTTAAGCCTCTTGAAGTTTCCGTCCATAGGGTCGAAGCACGGCATCGCGGATCGGGTTTTGTCTATCTCTTTGAGCCGTTTGACGAGCACTTTTCTTTCTACATTATTTGTCGCTGTTTTGAGTTCACGCATAACCAGCCTCTTTTGGTAAGTGAGAACTTCGTATTCCCGTTGCTGTCTTCCCCTATCTCCCTTGTCGAATTTGGAAGCATATTCTTTCATGTACTTATCCAGTTTGTCCAAGTAAATGTTCGCCAGTACCGGACTGATAATTCCACCTTGCGGCATTCCGCTGTACGTCCCATGAAACCGCCATCGTTCCAGATAACCCGCCCTGAGGAACTTCCGGATAAGCCGTATGGATCGTTCGTCGGAAATACGTTCCTTTAAGATGTCGATCAGAATATCATGATTGACATTGTCGAAGAAACCTTTATATCTCCTTCGATGAACCACTTCTTACCCGTAAAAGTCTTCTGTACGGCATTCAATGCGGTGTGGCAGCTGCGATGCGGACGGAAGCCGTGCGAAGTATCTTCAAAGTGACCTTCGTAAATAGCTTCCAGTACCATTCGTACTACCTCCTGCACCAGTTTGTCGTCGAAAGAGGGTACGCCGAGAGGTCGTGTCTTTCCGTTTTTCTTCGGGATGTACATTCTTCTCGATGGCTGGGGTGAGTAGCTTTCGTCTTTCAACGAAGCTATCAGTTTCTCAATGCGGGGAAAGGCTCATACGATCGATGGTTTCTCCGTCTGCACCTTGTGTCATATTACCCGGCTTGGCATATATTCGTTGATAAGCCAGGTAATACATTTCCTCATTGAAAAGAATACGATAAAGCCTCTCAAACCTGTATTCCGTGGTTTGACTATGCTTTGTCAGACTGTTTAATACTCTTGCGGGACTTCTCATAATGCCTCTCGCATTTTCCGTTAATCGTATTAATGAATATTAGCTGCCGCCCTTCGCCGTGTGCGAGGCTTTCCCTCGCTCGGACTACTACGGCGGCTCCGTTACCATACCGGATATTCATAGACCTTCGTCCAATAGCCTTACGGCATTCCGGTTTAGGTAATCCCCGTTTGCGATATAATAACTATGGCGCGACAGATTGTCGGATATGACGTCCGCCTTTTACTGCTTATTGCAGTTGCGTCGTGATAAGTTCTTGCTCTCTCTGTACAACTACCACAATGAGAGTATCACGATATGACGAGTATAGTTACCTTAACGTCACAGTTTCGGAAGGTACCGCTCAGGCTGTCATTCAATCAATCCGGATTTTATCCTCATATCTGTCTTTCATCACCCCATTCAGTCGCAGTCCGGTAACTGACTGACTTATGGTTTACCCCCGACATGCTACACTCCCTGTCCGGTTTCCCTTTCAGATAAGTCGGTTGATGATAGGTTATTTTCAAAGAACACTTACCTAATAGCTTGCCATCGCTATATTTATTATATCACCTTGACGGGCGCACAGTTATTTGCGAGTTTCTGAAATTGGGAATAAAAGTCATTCAAACGGGCGACGAACTGCACCTTCGAAGGATCGCGTCTGACGACAACGAACTCCTCGGCGAAGATTCTTTTGACGATAAAACGGCTGCGGTTATGCTCCAATCCGGCTTTGCAGAGCAGTTCGTTGAAGCGGATGTTCTGCTCTTCATTGAGGCGGAAAGAGTATTTATAGCTCAGCGTTCGGGGCTTCTTTCCGGTCTTGTCTGTCAGTTCTCTATTATTATCCATATATAGCTTAAAAAGGGTCGCGACTTGGGAGCGGCCCCGGCCTCGCAGAGCGAGACCTTTCGTATGCCGAAAATTTTTCGGCATACAAAGGTACAGCTCGCTGTTGTCTGGCGACAACAAAAATCCGCGCCGGAGAATCTCTGACCAAAGTTTCGAAAATCCTCCGTTGCGGCTTCCGGGGCCGGGTTGGTTCCCGGTGCAATATTACAACCGTCTCGGGGCTGTCCCGTCCTGAAAAAGGTTTACAGTGATTGATAATTAAAGATAAACATTTTGGTTCAAAAAATATTGTCCTGATATAAGTTTACATATGCCTTCCGAACAACCGTCTTTCGGCCCCAATGATGTTTGAGTTTCCCGGTTCTAAGTTCCGCTTCCAAGGGCGTAAGCCAATCGCAGCTGGCATGAGGTCTGAGTGAATTGTAAAGGATAACGATCTGGTCGATGCGTTCTTTTGCTGCCTGAAAACTTTCAAAACATTCCTCGTCGATCCATTCGCTCTTCAGAATACCGTTCACCCGTTCGGCAACGGCATTCTCATACGGATCGCCCTTTTCAGTCATGCTGATGCGAATCCCATTATCGGTCAGCAATTTCACATATTCTTTCGAACAATATTGGCATCCTCTGTCCGAATGATGGATTAACCCTTGCCGTTTTTGCTGCGGAGTCTGGTCTATGGCCATCCTCAGTGCACGGAGCGCTCCGTCCCGTTCCAATGTCGTATTCAGATCATAGCCTACGATCCGTTTGGAATAGGCATCCGTTATCAAAGCCAGATATGCAAATCCTTCTTTCAAAGAAATGTACGTAATATCTCCGACCCATAAACGATGCGGCCGCTCGAGGTCGAAACCCCGGATCAGATTCGGATATTTACGCATCCAGTGCCGCGAGCAGGTCGTAACGCTGTATTTCTTCCGACTTTTGACCAGAAGATTGTTTCCCGAAAGCAACGTAAATAACCGATCCCGTCTGACCGGAAATCCGTTCTGTTGCAGCAAATGCCCCAGTTTGCGGCCGCCGAGCCTGGGCATCAGTTTCCGGTAGCAACCCACCCGCTCCAAATAAAAGAAGGATATAGGATAAGACTCCTTCCCTATTACGCCGTAGATGTTTATAATTAGGCCTGACGAGCATAGCCGAACAACCCGCACGGAAACGACAGGCTTATTCCTGTGTGTCTTTCTTTGAGGTGTCCCGTCCTGAAAAAGGTTTACAGTGATTGATAATTAAAGATAAACATTTTGGTTCAAAAAATATTGTCCTGATATAAGTTTACATATGCCTTCCGAACAACCGTCTTTCGGCCCCAATGATGTTTGAGTTTCCCGGTTCTAAGTTCCGCTTCCAAGGGCGTAAGCCAATCGCAGCTGGCATGAGGTCTGAGTGAATTGTAAAGGATAACGATCTGGTCGATGCGTTCTTTTGCTGCCTGAAAACTTTCAAAACATTCCTCGTCGATCCATTCGCTCTTCAGAATACCGTTCACCCGTTCGGCAACGGCATTCTCATACGGATCGCCCTTTTCAGTCATGCTGATGCGAATCCCATTATCGGTCAGCAATTTCACATATTCTTTCGAACAATATTGGCATCCTCTGTCCGAATGATGGATTAACCCTTGCCGTTTTTGCTGCGGAGTCTGGTCTATGGCCATCCTCAGTGCACGGAGCGCTCCGTCCCGTTCCAATGTCGTATTCAGATCATAGCCTACGATCCGTTTGGAATAGGCATCCGTTATCAAAGCCAGATATGCAAATCCTTCTTTCAAAGAAATGTACGTAATATCTCCGACCCATAAACGATGCGGCCGCTCGAGGTCGAAACCCCGGATCAGATTCGGATATTTACGCATCCAGTGCCGCGAGCAGGTCGTAACGCTGTATTTCTTCCGACGTTTGACCAGAAGATTGTTTTCCGAAAGCAGCGTAAATAACCGATCCCGGCTGACCGGAAATCCGTCTTGTTGTAGCAAATGCCACAGTTTACGACCGCCGAGCCTGGGCATCAGTTTCCGGTAGCAACCCACCCGCTCCAAAAGAAGGGCGTCGGACAAGGATCCTTCCCTATTACGCCGTAAATGTTTATAATAGGCCTGACGGGTATAGCCGAACAACCCGCACAGAAACGACAGGCTCATTGCTGTGTGTCTTTCTTTGAGACGCTGGACTGTCCGGCTGCGGATTTTTTTAGCAGGTCGATACCGTATTCTTCTTGGAGGATATCTCCCATGATCTCATAGCCTTCCAGACGTAATAAAGCCTCTTCCAAGCGCCGCCGAAGGGCTTTGTTCTCGGATAATAATTCACTGGCTTCTTCACTCGTAACGCGGGACATGATCGGATAAGGATTAGGGGTACTCACAAAGCTACAACTATTTTTCGCTTTCCAGCGCTGACCCAGCTTATGAATCGTAGACATGGGAATACCATGTTCTTCGGAGAGTTGGCGAGCCGTCTTGACTCCGCTCAAATACTCCTGTAAAATCAGATGACGCAACTGACGCGGTAAATAATGACGTGATAAGTCTGAATTCGTTGTTTGCTGCATAAGATTTACTCTTTTCTGTAAACCTTTTTCAGGACGGGACAGGCAAAAAAATCCATCGGTGCGGACTGGAGCGGTCTGGAGCGGACATCGGAACCGAGGTATTTCTGTCGGTTGTATCTTGCAGCATGAAAGGTCGGTTTTCTTATTCCGTTCATTATCCCGATATAAACCGCATTAAACGGAAAACGATATTTTGAATGGTTTAAAACATAAAACCGAACACACATGCTTTACGACTGCAAAACGAACATTCAATCTTAAAAATGTTGTACCATGGATTCATTAAAAGAAAAAGACAAACTCGCACCCAAACCTTTAAAGTGTCCCCATATCGAGGTCGACGAAGAGATGATGCGTCGGATGATCGCCGGACTGGTTCCTATGGATTCGCCGGCCGTTATCCCGATATAAACCGCATGAAACGGAAAACGATATTTTGAATGGTTTAAAACATAAAACCAAACATACACGCTTTACGACCGTATAGCTAACAATCAATCTCAAAAACGTTGCACCATGGATTCATTGAAAGAAACAGACAAACCTGCACCCAATCCTTCTAAACATCCCCGTATCGAAGTCGACGAGGAGTTGATGCGTCAGATGATCGCCGGACAGGCCCCTTTGGATTCGAAAGTCGTCCGCAGGATTCCCGAACCGGAAGAGGAAGATACGGACACTCCCTGAGGGAAACACATCGGAAACGGTATCCGGAGCATCGGCACCGACTGCTGAGAAAACAGACGTCGACACCCAAACGAGTACCGTAAAGGAGCCTGCCGGATTCCGTCGTAAAAAGATCGCGCTTCCGGATTTCGAACAGACCTTTTTCGCATCGGTGGATTGCCGTAACCGCTCTGCGATCTACGTCAGCACCCGAACCAAGGGTAAAGTGTCGGCCATCCTCCGCCTGCTGGGAGATGACACGGCAAGGCTTACGGCATTGGTTGACAATATGCTGCGATTTGTCATGGACATTTACAGCGACGAGCTGAATTATCTCCACGAGAAGAAGAACAACAGACGGCCGTTTTGAAAAAGCGGGGCATTTCGACGGCAGATAGCAGGACGGAAGGGGCCGTCGAACGGGCAGGCCGCTCGCGGCTGAACATCAGAACCGGATCGTCAGGAGCCGCAGAAAGTCGCCTTTTCCGACGGTAGAATTCTAAGATAAAACCAAATAAAAAGCTGCAAAAAGTTTCATGCCCGGAAATTGTCATTTTTGTCGTAGCGTTTAGCAAAATGATTCTGGCTATGGGATGCAAGGCCGCGAAGCGCTTGTATAGCCTTGCATCCCATAGCCAGAATCGTTAATTTGCGGAGTACGGAAATGACAATACATTAATTATGAGTAGGTTCGCCCCCAATTAGACGGACTGTTCCGACAATAAGATTTTGAGATTTTGAATGATCTCAAAAATCTTATCGAATGGCAGATATGTATGCCGGGCTATATCTGCAATGCTACATATGGTGTTCCACGCCTTACGACGGCAAAGCATCTGGCGGCGATTTTGGCCCTCACAGCATTCAGGACGCTGAATTTATGTTTACCTTCAGCTACTTTGCGTTCGTAATATGCCTTTAGTTGCGGATCACACCTGATGGCAATCAGTGCACTGCGGTTCAGTTGTACTTTAATGTCTCGATTCGCCATGCTCGATGTGTGGCATCCCCCGCGAACGCTTGTGCCGGAGCTATGTTCGAACGGAGCCAGCCCGCAATAGCAGGCAAACTTGCGGTGGTCTGTGATTTTGGTGAAATTAAGCGTCGAACAGAGCATCACAATGGCCGTGATCGGCCCTACACCTTTGATGCTGGTCAGCAGCTTGTAGTTCCGGCAAATGTTGCTGTCGGCGGCTATCAGTTTCTTCATTTCCCGTTCGATGGTTTTCATATGAGTTTCTGCATACGCGATCTCCTCCTGGAGCATGGAACGTTGAATAGATACATCCGCGAATTTCTCTTTGTAGTCTAATTTTTCGAGCAACACCAGTTTCGCTACACGTTGTTTTGCCAGATAAGCCCTTAAGATCAGCCATGTGCGCAACTGACACAGTTCCTTCTCTGCCGGCAGATAAAGGGCTATCTTCCGATAGTGAGTGATCGCATACTCGGCGATACGCCGGGCATCCACTCTGTCTGTTTTGCCACGGGCAATACCCATCGAATACTTGATTACCAACGGCGAGATCAGTGAAAAATTGAAATTCAGCGTCCTGTCGGAAGCACAAACCGCCATCTCGGATATGTAGCTCCCCATATCCTCGGCGCAGAAAATCACATCGTCGAGCCGAATACCATGCCGCTTCTCAACCCAGTGCAGACACGAGCAGATCCCTTTTCGGGAGTTGGCGAATTTGCGGTGAGCCATCTCGTTTGCATCCTCGAAGGCGACCAAAGACGCATCGAAAGTCTCTTTCGACACATCCAGACCCACATAATACAAATAGTGCATAACTTGTTAGTTTTGTGAGAGTCGTATGCTATCACATGTACCAGGTCTTCAAACCTACAATTCTAAACAGCCATTCTCTCTGGTTAATGGAGTCGCAGTCCAAATCTACCGCCAAGCCTCAAAGCTTACGACAAGCCCCGGTTCACTGCGACTCCATATCGAAATTACCTGTGATTACATCACGCTGCAAATCTACATGCGACCA
>VOFG01000414.1_pt1 | contig 99241 bp, 112 predicted proteins | sample 5384171 | NCBI WGS metagenome assembly VOFG01 (sample SAMN12384726, study PRJNA508395) | human gut metagenome | isolation source: healthy gut F | host: Homo sapiens
GGAAGGTTGTTGCTGATCAGTGTGATCTGCTGGGGCAATCCTTGCAGCTTGTTGCATTTGGCACGCGTCAGCTCGAACACGTCCGGATTCTTCTTATGCGGCATGATACTGGAGCCGGTCGTGAACTGGTCCGGCAACTTGATGAAACCGAAGTTCTGGCTGTTGAACATACAAGCATCGAAAGCTAGTTTGGAAAGGGTTGCCGCAATGCCGGCCATGGCAAAAGCTACGGTACGTTCCATTTTGCCACGTCCCATCTGGGCGTAAACGACATTATAATCGAGCGAGTCGAAGCCGAGCAGATCTGTTGTCATCTGGCGTCTCAGCGGGAAAGAAGAGCCATATCCGGCCGCAGAGCCCAACGGGTTGCGGTTGCAAACTTTATAAGCAGCCTGCATCATCTGCAAATCATCGGTCAGGCTTTCGGCATAGGCGCCGAACCAAAGTCCGAATGATGACGGCATGGCAATCTGTAAATGTGTATATCCGGGAAGCAGCACGTCCTTATAACGGTTACTCTGCGAGATCAACACCTCGAACAGGTCGGATACCAACTCTACGATTTCCTGAATCTGTGCGCGGGTGAACAGCTTCAGATCCAGCAGTACTTGGTCGTTACGTGAACGTCCGCTGTGTATCTTTTTTCCTGTGTCACCCAGGCTGCGTGTCAGCATCAATTCCACCTGCGAGTGGACGTCTTCCACGCCCTCTTCAATTACAAACCGGCCACAGTCGGCAACGGCATAGATATTTTTCAGTTCGGCAAGCAAGATCGTCAGTTCCTCTTTGGTAAGCAGCCCGATGCTTTCCAGCATGGTGATGTGAGCCATCGAGCCGAGCACGTCGTACTTGGCGAGATAGAGATCCATCTTTGATAAACGGATTCAACTCAGCCCGTGCAGTCAAACGTATTCTCGTGTCTAATTCTGCCACTTGTTTCAATTGAATCCACAAGAAAAGCGGTAACGGAGAATTGGTTGTCGCAAACTTAATTGTCTTGTTCGGTTCCCGCTCCACAATTTGGAAAGTAATCTTTCCTACCGGGCTTACCGAGAAGCTGCAAGAATCTTTGTCAAATTCAAAATCTTTTATCTTATCTTGAGGAATGCGATCCTTAACTTTCTCCAAATTTGAAAGGTCGGACAACATTTCGAAGATACAATCATCGTTTTGTGAAATCTGTTTGATTTCACTTACAAATTCTGCCATGAATCATCTATTAGTATAATGCATGATTACTTATTTGGATCCCATGCTGCAGGATCTTTTCTCCACTCCTGCAATACTTGAATATCTGATTCAGCGATATAATCTGTCCGAACAGCTTCTTCCAAAACAGCATCATAATTACTCAGGGTATTCAACGTCACTTTAGCTTCTTTGAAAGCCTCTACTGCTACAGGGAAACCATAAGTAAATATGGCAACCATACCAATCACGTCACAACCAAAATTACGAACTGCTTGAACAGCTTTCAAGCTACTTCCTCCAGTAGAAACCAAATCTTCAATGATAACTACTTTTGATCCCGGTTTCAATTCTCCTTCTATCAAATTTTCCAAGCCGTGATCTTTTAGGAGTGGAACGAATATATACGAATGGTAATCCTAACAAATCAGCGACTAAAGCTCCTTGTGCAATTGCTCCTGTAGCCACACCTGCGATAGCATCAACGTTTTCATATTTTTCACTGATCATACGTGCCAGTTCCAATTTTATAAAAGAACGGACAGCCGGATATGAAAGAGTTTTACGATTATCGTTGTAAATCGGAGATTTCCATCCTGATGCCCAAGTAAACGGATTTGCTGGCTGCAATTTTACAGCTTTAATCTTTAACAGTTTCTCTGCTACTAATCTTGAGGATGGAGCGATATTCTTGTTCGTCGATACCTTCCAGTGCTTCCGAGCGGATACTGGATGGAATGCCTTTCCGCTGCATCTCGTAGTTGATCTTGACACGTCCCCATTTGTTGAAGCGTAATTTGTCGTTTACGAAATAGCGTGCAAAACGGCTTTCGTCGATGAAACGTTCTTGTAGCAGGCGGGAGACGATCCGGTCGCTTTCTTCCCCGGCCAATCCCGCCGCTTTGATTTTCTTTTCGACATCCTGGATGCAGCGTTCGCTGGCAGAACAGTAGGCGGCTGCCCGGTGAAGCATTTCAGATTCACTGATTTGTTTCATTTGCGTGCTTTTATAATCCGGTCCTTGCCAGACAAGTCTTGGATCAATTCGATATTCTTGTAGCCTTCTTCCTCCAGCATCTCAACAACCATATTGCCGCATGCCGCATTGATTTCGAAGTAGAGATGGCCGTTTCTTCTCAGTTTTTTCTTTCCGAAATGGGCAATATGCCAATAATAGAGCAGCGGGTCGTTGTCCGGGACGAAAAGAGCCAGGTGTGGTTCGTAGTCCAGCACGTTCCGCTCCATGTCTTTTTTTTCTTCCTCCTTGATGTAGGGCGGATTGCTGACGATGACGTCCAGAATGAACGGAATGTCCATTTCCGCTTTCTCCGGGTCTAGGATATCTGTCTGGATGAAAGTGACCGTTGTGTTGTTGCGTTTGGCATTCCGGCGGGCGGTCGCGAGCGCTTCCGCCGAAATGTCCGTCGCAATCACGCTTGCTTTTTTCAGATGCTTCCGGAGTGTGACGGCTATGCAGCCGCTTCCCGTTCCGATATCCAATATCTTGATCTTTTGGTCTGCATTGTCGAGGATGACCTGCTCGACCAGTTCTTCTGTTTCCGGACGTGGTATCAGGACGGACGGGTCTACTTCGAACTGAAGGCTGTAGAAATCGGCCGTTCTAATATGTATTGGATAGGCTCCATCTGCTTCAAACGTTCGACTATGTCATGAATTCGGCTTTTTTCGCTTTCTGGCAGTTCTTTGTCTTTACAAAATAAAAAATGATGCGGCTGAATATTACAAACCCGCTCCATAATTAAACGGACTAGGCTGCTGACCTCGGAGGATGGGTATAGATCCCTCAATGATTCCTTAATGTATGCGATGGTTTCAGTCATATTTTGTTTTTGGGCAAAAGTAAGCATAAGATAAATTGCAACCAAACAAAGAAAGAATTTTCCGATATCGAAACAAAGGTTTCCAAACAGTGAAACAAAAATTTTTCTACGGTGAAAATATATTTTCTCGCTGGTTTTTCATAATCTTTGTACCTTTGTTGAATAAAGAACAAAAGAAGATGGTTGTCGAAGAGAAATATATGGCCCGCTGCATCGAGCTTGCACGGGGCGGAGAAGGCAATACGGCTCCGAATCCGATGGTCGGTGCGGTGATTGTGCATAAAGGGAAGATCATAGGGGAAGGGTTTCATCGCAAATGTGGCGAAGCGCATGCCGAAGTGAATGCGGTGGCTTCCGTCCGGGATGAAGCGCTTTTGCGGGATTCTACTATCTATGTAAGTCTCGAACCCTGTTCCCACTACGGAAAGACACCTCCTTGTGCGGAGTTGATTATAAGGAAAGGTATCCCGCGCGTCGTGGTCGGCACTTTGGACCCGTTTCCAGAAGTGTCGGGACGAGGAGTACGCATGTTGCGCGAGGCGGGTATCGAAGTCGTGACGGGTGTGCTGGAAGAAGAGGCCCGTGCCTTGAATCCTGCTTTTATGACTTTCCAGATACGGAAACGCCCCTTATGTCTATCTGAAATGGGCCCAGAGCGCAGATGGGTTTATGGATATCCGGAGGGAAGATGCTTCTGTGCCTTCGGTGCTTTTGTCTTCAGCCGAGACTCTCCGAAGGGTTCATCGGCTTCGTTCCGAAGTGGCGGCTATTATGGTCGGGACACGTACGGCGTTGTTAGACAATCCGTCGCTGACTGTGCGGCATTGGGCTGGCCGTTCTCCAGTCCGGGTGGTTCTCGACCGGACGTTGAAGTTGCCGGTCGGTTCGCATCTGCTGGATGGCGCGGTGCCTACGCTCGTATTTACAGCTGTCGAAGTCGAAAGCCGACCGAATGTCGAGTATGTGCAGATTGATTTCGGGCAGGAGGTCTTGTCGCAAGTCTTGCAATATTTGTATGGACAGAATTTGAATTCGTTGATGGTCGAAGGAGGTGCGGAACTGCTGGAAAGCTTCCTTGATGCCGGCCTGTGGGACGAGGCCTGGGTTGAGACGGCTCCGGTCGTTTTGGGTGCGGGTGTAAAAGCGCCTGCTGTTCCTGGCGTGTTGACCGGTACGGAACAGAGGCACGGACATCTTTTGGAAACCTGGAAACAAAAGGCTTAAATGAACTTTATAATTCGTAACGACACTAAAATATTATAAATATTCTCCTATATGGGGTATAAAGCAAAAAATGTTTCTACTTTTGTGCCTTTATATGCAACAAACTTATTTTTTGATGAAAAATAGAATAGTACTGTTTATAGCCGGATGTTGTGCTCTGTTATTGTCGTCTTGTTTGGGTTCGGATGATACGCAATATGAGTTGAGTAAAGATTGTCAGATTCTATCTTTTTCTTTGTCGAATGATTCTATCCCAGGTTTGAAAGATGTCGTTTTCACGATTGATCAGGTGGATGGGAAAATATTTAATATCGATTCAATGCCTTATGGAACAAAGCTGGATGAAAAAGTGATTTGTACGGTTAAGCTGGCTTCTACGGTGTATACTTGTCAGGTCATGCAGGAAGCTATCAGTGATACGTTAAGCTATTGGAACCTGGAAGACTCGTTGGATTTCTCCAAACCGGTTAAGTTCGTGAACACATTGTGGGACGGCCAAACGACAAAGACATACATCGCGCAAGTCAATATTCACCAGGTTGTTCCCGACTCGATGGTCTGGGGTGTTTACAAGGAAGGTATTACGAACGGTGCTGTCAAGGAAGAAAAGGTAGTTGTTTTCGGTGAAGGAAGTGGCGAGTCTTATTATATGTATACGCAGCCTGTAAACGTAAACGAAGGCTACCGGTTGTACCGTTCGGCCGTTACGGATGGAAAGAGCTGGACGGAACTGTCTGTATCGGGGCTTCCTGCCGGAGAAGTCCGTTTGTCACAGATTACTGCTTATGAAGATGCGTTTTATGCTGTTACGACGAAAGGTTTCCTTTATAGTTCAGCCGATGGCCAGACTTGGTCGCTTGTCGAAAATGCACCGGTGATAAAAGCCCTTTTGGGTGCTATTGATGTGGACGATGATTTTACGGCAACCGGTAAGCAGCCGTCAGCCCTTAGTGCGGTTATCGACAAGAATGGCACGTTGGTTTACGGGTATATGAATGAAGCGAAGGAATGGAACGAAGGAACTCTTCTGAACGAAGGCTTCCCTTTGACCGGTTTCGGTAATCTTTCTTATAATTCGATGTTCCGTGCCCGCTTGTTAGTGGTTGCCGGAAGAGATAAGGATAATAAACTGACGAATACGGCCTGGGCGACGGATGATGGCAAAGTCTGGGCGAAGTTGACGGATGACGAAACGGCGCCTTTTGATAAACAGGAGGGGGTCGCTGTAGCGGAATATGACGATAAAATGTTTATGTTGAGTGGTATCGATGAAGCAGGTAAGGCCTCTTCTGACATTTACCTGTCACGTGACGGCGGCGTAAACTGGAGTCTGTCGGATACATTGGTTGTAATGCCGCAGGAATTCAAGGCAAGAGGGTTCTCTTCTATCTACGTGGATAAGGATAATTATATGTATCTTTTCGGTGGAAAAGAAACCAATAGTTCGAATGTATTAAATCAAATCTGGCGCGGCCGTATTAACCGTCTGGGTTTTTAAGTATAAAGAAAGTTCGTGGAGGACCGTATAATTTTATGAGTGATTCGGCGTTAGAAAAGAAGGTATAGATTATAACAGAAAACGATTATGACTTCAACTTTCTTTCAGCGCATACTCTTATTAGTCCTTTTGGCCGGTTGCATGACCGGTCTTCACGCACAAGAATATAAATATGAGATCGGAGGAATGGCAGGCGGAGCCTTTTATATGGGCGATGTCAACAAGAACGCTTTTTTCAAAGGGTTGAATCCCGCGTTCGGAGCCGTTTTTCGCTATAATCCCAATTTCAGGTGGGCTTTAAAGACCAATCTGATGTGGGGGCAGGTTTCAGGTACGACGGAAGGGCAGCAGAATGTTTTTCCGGACCATGCACAAGGTTCTTTCAGTCGGAGCCTGATCGAACTGGGCGGGCAGATGGAGTTCAACTTCTTTCCGTACAGTGATAAATTTGCGTATTCAAACGCAAGACGTTTCACTCCCCTATATTTTTATGGGATTGGGGGTGACGGTAGCGCCGGGTAGCGGGAAGACTTTGCCGGTCCGAACATTCCGCTCGGTGTAGGTTTGAAATACAAGGTTAAGAACAGGATCAACCTGGGATGCGAGTTCTCGTTCCGTAAGCTATTTGGCGACGGTCTGGACGTGACGGACGACAGCAATGCGTTTTTGGATGATCCCTACCATATGAAAGGTAGTTTTTTGAAGAATAAAGATTGGTATTCTTTTTTGTTGTTTACGGTTACTTGGGATTTCGGTCCGCGGTGCAGGACTTGCAACAATGCGAAGAATATAGATAATATACAGTAGTTATAGATGAAAACACTATGTCGCTGATTGAACAAATAGATAAAAATCGATTGCCGCAGCATGTGGCGATTATTATGGACGGTAACGGACGTTGGGCCAAAGCGAAGGGAAAAGACCGGAGCTATGGACACCAGGAGGGCGTTGTCTCTGTCCGTAAAGTCGTGGAAGCCGCTACAACCGTGGGTTTGAAATATCTGACGATGTACACGTTTTCGACAGAAAACTGGAATCGTCCGGAGGCGGAGGTACAGGCGTTGATGAGCTTGCTGGTCGCAGCCATCCATCGCGAGACTCCCGATCTGATGAAAAATAACGTCCGTCTGATGGCGATCGGCAATCTGGATCGCTTGCCGGCAGATGCATATGCCACTTTGCAGGATTGTATTGCACAGACTTCAGCCAATACGGGTGTTACGCTCATATTGGCTTTAAGTTATTCGGCCCGTTGGGAAATAACCGAAGCCGTGAAACGTCTGGCCAGGGAGGCGGTGGAGAAAAAAAATAAACCCTGACGATATAACCGAGGCTGTCGTCTCGGATTATTTGACGACCAAAGGTATTCCCGATCCGGATTTATTGATCCGTACCGGAGGAGAACAACGCGTCAGCAACTTCCTGCTTTGGCAGTTGTCATATGCCGAATTCTTCTTTACCGATGTGTATTGGCCGGATTTTAGAGAAGAAGAGTTGTATGGAGCTATATTGTATTACCAGCGGCGTGAACGGCGCTTCGGTAAGACAAGCGAGCAATTAATCTTATAAACAATAGCTGTTATATGTACAAAAGAATAGTGCTGTTTTTCATGTTTCTGGGATTTGCTTTCGGGGCTTTTGCTCAGGAAACTGACACTACCAAGGTTGAAGAGCCGGCAGAAGTGCCGGTCATTTCCTATTCGTCACCTCCCAAAAAGTATAAAATTGCGGATATCAAGGTGACGGGGATTAAGAATTATGATGATTTCGTGTTAATAGGCTTTTCCGGTTTGTCGGTAGGGGATGAGGTTACTATACCTGAGCCGGGCGGGGCGATTACAGATGCTGTAAAGCGTTTCTGGAAACATGGACTATTCTCGGATGTAAAGATTCTGGCAACTAAAATAGAGGGAGATCAGGTTTGGTTGGAAATCCAATTGAAACAGCGTCCGCGTATTTCGGAAGTCAACTATCATGGTATCAAGAAGGGGAACGTGAAGATCTGGAAGCCCGTCTGGGGTTGCGTAAAGGATACCAGGTGACTCCTAACCTGATCGATCGTGCGACCACGCTGATCAAGAAGTTCTTCGATGGCAAAGGCTTTAAGAATGTGGATGTCGAAATCCTTCAGAAAGACGATATCGCACATGAAGGTGAAGTGATCGTAGATATCAACATCAACAAGAACGAAAAGACCAAAATCCACAAGATCCATTTCGAAGGAAACAGTGCGTTGACTGATCGCGACTTGAAAAAGGCGATGAAAAAGACGAACGAGAAGTTCAGCCTGTTTAACGACTGGAAGAGCAGTATCTTGGAAGCATTCAGCACGAAGAAATTTACGACTGAAGAATACGAAAACGATAAGAAACACATTATCGAGAAATATAATGAAAAGGGATATCGCGATGCTGTTCTTGTTGAAGACAGTGTTGTGAACTATAACGATAAACGTGTGGATATCTTCCTTGAAAGTGGAAGAAGGTGACAAATATTACCTGAAGGATATCAACTTTGTCGGTAATACGAAATATCCGACGGAACAGTTGTTATATATTTTAGGAATGAAACCTGGCGATGTTTACAACCAGAAGAAACTGAATGAACGATTGACGACCGACGAGGATGCCGTTTCCAACTTGTATTATAACAACGGTTACATTTTCTTTGGGGCGGACCCGGTAGAAGTGGATGTCGAAAACGACTCCATCTCTTTGGAAGTACGTATTCAGGAAGGTCCTCAGGCGACTATCAACCGAGTGATCATTAACGGTAACGACCGCCTGTATGAAGATATCGTGCGCCGTGAACTCCGTACGAAGCCGGGTATGTTGTTCAGTCGTGACGACTTGATGCGTTCAACCCGTGAAATCGCACAGATGGGACATTTCGACCCGGAAAACTTGGTTCCGCAACCAATACCCGATCCAGATAACGGAACGGTGGATATCCAATACAACCTTGTGTCCAAGGCAAATGACCAGATCGAGTTCTCTGCCGGTTGGGGACAAACTGGTGTGATCGGTAAATTGAGTTTGAAGTTTACGAACTTCTCCATGAAGAACCTGCTGAATCCGAGTACATATAAAGGCATTATTCCGCAGGGTGAAGGACAGACGCTGACGTTGAGCGGTCAGACAAATGGACGTTACTATCAGGCATACAGCATATCGTTTATGGATCCGTGGTTCGGAGGCAAACGACCGAATACATTGTCCGTGAGCGCCTACTTCTCCAAACAGACGGATATCAGTAGTAATTATTTGAGCAATAACAGTTATGGTTATAACCCGTATTACGGTTATGGCGGCTATCCATACTATGGCGGCTACGGTGGCTATGGTTATGGCTACGGTTACGGTTATGGCAATTATGGTAACTATGAGCTGGCCTATGACCCGGATAAGTCGATCATGATGTTCGGACTTTCTGCCGGTTATGGTAAGCGCTTGAACTGGCCGGATGATTACTTCCAGTTTATGGCGACTCTGAACTATCAGTTGTATATGATGAAAGACTGGGATTACTTCCTGGTAAATAACGGTAACTGTCATAACATCAACTTGGAATTGAATTTGCAGCGTAACTCTATTGACAATCCGCTGTACACACGTAAAGGCTCCCAGTTCATGTTCTCGGTTGCCGCCACTCCTCCTTGGTCTTTATGGGACGGCAAGGACTATAAGAATATGAGCGATCAAGATGAAGCCAAGTTCCGTATGATCGAGTATCATAAATGGAAGTTCAAAGCGAAGATCTTCTCTCCGTTGGCTCCGTTGACCGTGAAACGTACGCCGGTATTGATGACCCGTGTCGAATACGGATTTCTGGGTTCTTACAACAAGTATAAGAAATCGCCGTTCGAAACCTTCTATATGGGTGGTGACGGTATGAGTGGATACTCAAGTACCTATGCAACCGAAACGATCGGTTTGAGAGGTTATGAGAACGGTAGTATCGCCGGTAATGGTGGCTACAATTCCTATGGTTACGCTTACTCCCGTCTGTCGATGGAGTTGCGCTATCCGTTCCTGTTGGAACCGTCTTCGACGATCTACGGTCTGGTATTCGTGGAAGCGGGTAATGCTTGGAGAGATTTGAAAGATTTCAATCCGTTCCAATTGAAGCGTTCTGCCGGTGTCGGTGTCCGTATCTTCCTCCCGATGATCGGTTTGATGGGTATTGACTGGGCTTACGGTTTCGACCGTCCTGATGGATACGATCAGAGAGGTGGTAGCAACTTCCACTTCATTATCGGTCAGGAATTTTAGAAAATTGAATGTTCAATATGAGATAGAAAAGACAATCGGATTTGTTTCCGGTTGTCTTTTTTGCGTTTGGGCATTCTTTGAACCGTACTTGGCAAGTCTGTTAAATTGTTAATTGTATCTTATTAATTTTCAATTTTCAACTTTCAAATTTCAATTCTCTTATCTTTGCAGTCAGAAGGTGTAACTATAAATGACATGTGTATGAAAAAGATTATTGCCTTAAGCTGTCTGTTGTTCCTCTGCTCGTTTGCAGGGCACGCACAAAAGTTTGCATTAATAGATATGGAATATATATTGAAAAATATTCCGGCTTATGAAATGACGAATGAGCAGTTGAGCCAGGTTTCCAAAAAATGGCAGAACGAAGTGGATGCTATCCAGCAGGAAGCGCAGAACATGTACAAGACTTACCAGAGCGATCTTGTATTTCTGTCTGCCGAGATGAAGTCGAAACGTGAAGAAGCGATCGTTCAGAAAGAACAGGAGGCACAGGATTTGAAACATAAATATTTTGGTCCTGAAGGCGAACTGTTTAAAAAACGTGAAAGCCTGATGAAGCCGATACAGGATGAGATCTACAATGCCGTGAAGGAAATCTCCGAAGACAAAGGTTATCAGATGGTCATGGACCGGGCGTCGTCAATGAATATCATTTTTGCTTCTCCGAAGATCGATATAAGCAATGAAGTCCTGATAAAGTTAGGATATTCAAAATAAATGCTTACATTTGTGCGCTTTAATGAAGCAAATTAAGAATATGATTAATAACAAGTAATATTTTATAGGAAAATGAAGAAACTGATTATTTTTTTGTTGATGATGCTCCCGTTGGGCGTTTTTGCTCAAGAATCTAAGATTGCGATTGTAAATACGCAGGAAGTGATCCAGGCTATGCCGGAATTTGCAACGATGCAGAAACAAATGGCTGATATGGAAGCCAAATATAAAAACGAAATGCAGGTGATGCAGGATGAATACAATAAGAAGTATTCCGATTTTGTTGCACAGCAGGATTCATTGACAGAAAATATCAAAATGAGAAGAATGCAGGAATTGCAGGATATGGAACAGCGTACACAGAACTTCATCCAGATTTCTCAGCAGGATTTCCAGAAGAAGCAGGGTGAGTTGTTTACTCCGATCCAGGACAAACTGAAAAATGCAATCAAGGCAGTCGGTGACGAAAAAGGATATACTTATATTCTGGATCCTCAGATTGTTCTTTATCAGGGTAATACTGCTGTTGACGCAACTCAGTTCGTAAAAGCTAAGTTAGGTATTAACTAATATAATTAGCAAACATAAAATAGCGAAGACTGAAGTCCTCGCTATTATCTTTTAAGGCACGGATTTCACGTATTTACACGGATAAATTTATTTTCTTTCCGCGTTTTCAGTGAAATCCGTGCTTGAATTATATATAAATAAACAACTTCTCTCATGTTTTCATCAGTACCAGGTCCGATTGGTATCTTCGACTCCGGTTACGGGGGGCTTACCATTTTTGATAAGATCAGAGCAGCAATGCCGGGGGTATGATTATATTTATTTGGGCGATAATGCCCGTTCTCCTTATGGTACGCGTTCGTTCGAAGTCGTGTATCGTTTTACAAAGCAGGCTGTGGAGACGCTTTTCAATGAGGGATGCCAGCTTGTAATCCTGGCTTGCAATACGGCATCGGCAAAGGCATTGCGTACGATCCAACAGCGGGACTTGCCACAGTGGGACCCGGCTCGTCGGGTGTTGGGCGTAATCCGTCCGACGGTGGAGCTGATGGATAAGATCAGCAAGAGCAAGCATGTCGGTATTTTAGGGACGACCGGCACCATTACTTCCGACTCCTATTCGTTGGAAATAAAAAAGATGTTTCCTCATATGACGGTGACGGGTGAAGCCTGCCCGATGTGGGTTCCGCTGGTTGAGAATAATGAGTTCGATTCACCGGGAGCGGATTATTTCGTGCGGAAGCATTTGGAACATATTTTGGCTGCCGATCCGGAGATCGATACGCTCGTCTTGGGCTGCACGCATTATCCGTTGCTGATCGAAAAGATCAAGGCATTCCTGCCTGAGGGAATTACTTTATTCTCGCAGGGAGAATACGTAGCCGCGAGCCTGACCGACTATCTACGCCGTCATCCCGAAATGGATATCCGTTTGACAAAGCAGGGAAACTGTCGTTTCCTGACCACCGAGTCCGCTGCCAAATTCTCCGATGCCGCCTCTGTTTTCTTGAATCATCCGGTAGAGGTGGAACAGATTCGATTGGTTGAATGAATAATCTGCCAATCGATGCTTGCACTTGTGTGTGGAAGCACGACTGACTATCTGGTGATAGACTGTCCTTTTCTCTTAAACGATATTTTTTCCGAACGGCGAAAGAGCCAGTGCGGCCATCTTGAAATGCTGTCTGCCGAAAGGAATGCCGATAATCGTGATGCACAGCAGTAACCCGAAAAACAGGTGTGTCAGGCAGATCCAGAAGCCACCGATGAAGATCCAGATCACGTTCATGACCAGGCACAGGCAACCACCTGAATTACCGTTGTCCGTCACCCGGCTGCCGAAGGGCCAAAGGGCCAGCATTCCTAATTTCAATGTCTGCAACCCGAAAGGGATACCGATTATCGTAATCATCAGCAGCAAGCTGGATATCAGATATTCCACAGCGGTAAGCAACCCGCCGCAGATAAGCCAAATGATATTACCCAAAAATTTCATAGCATCAATATTATAAATTATTTTTTACTCTCATGCTGTCCAATTCTGCCAACACCGTCTGCTTCACGATGGCAAAGCTGTCGCGCAGTTCCGGTTTGACCGGCAGCGAAGGCGGAGCTTCCATCTGTAACGGGTTGATCGGCTGTCCGTTCTTATATACCCGGAAATCGAGGTGAGGCCCTGTCGAAAGCCCTGTCGAGCCAACGTAGCCGATAACCTGTCCCTGCTCGACATGGCTGCCGACTTGTATGCCTTTGGCATATTTGCTCAGGTGCATATAGGAAGTCGTATATACGGAGTTATGTTTTACTTTCAGCGTATGGCCTCCTCCGCCCATATAGCCTTTGGCGATGACGGTCCCCGCTCCGATACTCTTGACTTCCGTTCCGACGGGAGCCGCATAGTCTACTCCATGATGTGCCCGATAGCGTTTCAGGATCGGATGGAAGCGGGCGTTCGTGAAACGCGATGTGATGCGGAAGAAGTCCAACGGAGCCTTCAGGAAAGCCTTCCTGAGGCTGTTCCCTTCAAGATCGAAATATTCGAAAACGCTATCCTGGGTGAATGGTATGGCTGTAAAATCTTTTCCTTGATGCGTGAAGACGGCTCCCCTCGATGGAGGTGATATTCAGGGCTGTCGTGTCGTCTATATAGGCAACGTCGTACAACACCCGGAATGAGTCTCCTTCTTTTTACATCGAAAAGTCGATCTGCCAGGCATATACATCCGAAATCTTGATCGCCAGTAACGGGTCCGCTCCACTTGCCTTGATCACGTTCCAAAGGGAAGAATTGATTGTCCCTTCTGTGTAATGGCGTTTGATGGTAATAGGCTTGTTGAATTCGTATGCCAGGATCGAATCGCCTGTCAGGTCGATGACGGCATAATCGACAAGTGATTTGGCAAAGGCGATATAACGTATATCGGCAACGCTGTCCTGAGTTGTAAATGTATAATAGTTCATACCCGCACGGAGTTTGGTCGGGTTCAGAACATGGATGGAGGCTTTCGTAATGCTGTCTGCTTTCAAGGCGGAGAAACCGAGGGCTGAAAAGATTGCGGCGGGATTATCGCCGTTTCTCATCTTGTACTCCGTCACGTCCAACGAGTCGATGCAGATGCCATATTGATATACGTGTTGCAGGCTGTCCAGCCATTCGCTGTCGACTCCTTCTTCTTCGGGTTGTTGTTTCGTATGTGTGCAGGAAAAGCAGGTAAGCAGTCCTGCGAGTAACAAATATAGGACGATGCTCTTATTCATTCTCCGGCTTCTTTTTTCATCTCTGTTAGTTCTTCTACCTGTTTTTGTGACAATTGAAGTGCCTTTTCCAGGTCTTCCACTTTAAATCCTTTTCTATTCATAAGGCAAACGAGGTTGCGTCCGTGATGTATGCTGCTGTCGTTCAATAAATCTTTTGTGTCCATATCATACTATTTTATACGTTGCAACAAATATACAAATTTAATCTGTAAGCCTTATTAATTGACCAACTCCTTTGTCGGTGGTCGGATATTGGCGAAGCATAAATGTTGATACCGGTAAATCATCATTCGGATTATTATTCTACAAACTTATTATTGATTGTGAAAACAACTGTCATACTATCATACTTTGCTTTTGGCAGTATGAATATCAATACTTATGTGGAATGATAGTAGGCATGATGGATGTTTTTTCAACTATCATACCATCATGAAAACAATAACTTTTTTCACATGTAACATATAGCATATTTTCAGCAATATAGTTATCTTTTTTTGTCGAGACCCGGGTGTCAGACGTCTGCAGACCCGGATCTCAAGACCGCTCAGATGGAGGTGTAAATGGCTCTGATACGGGCATTTTGAGGAAAAAATCTAACGTCTTTCTTATAAAAAAGTAACGTGTTCCGGCAAAAAGGCTTATGCTTTCCTGAAAACATTCTGTTTTTAACACTTTTGGAGTGTATCTGTTTCGGGTAAAACGGCTAAAATGATGGTTAAACTGCTGATTTATGATAGTTGCATGATAGTTAAAAAGGAAACTGTCATGCCTATATGTTATGATGTTCAAGTTATATACAAGAAACATGATAGTATGATAGTTGTTTTTTTTAAATTCATTATAGTATTGATAAGTTTGAACCGTAAATGCAGATTTATCGGTGAACTAACGGGTAAGGCTGAACCTCGTGCCGCAAGCTCTCTTTGTCGTCTGCTTTAGCTGATGAATAGATGATTGTTCCCGGCTTTGCCGGTTCCTCTGTGGTTTTTTAACCCCTTTAAATACAATACAAGCTGTGAATGGGGTGTAAGAATGGTTAATGAATATTAAATAATGAGCTTGTCGGGAACTTTTTGCAATGATTCGGCGTCTTATATTTACGAGTGATTATTATAAATGAAAAAGTAAAAAATGAAAAAAGCTATTTTGACACTTTTGATGATTCCTGCTTTTTGTCGGGATGTTGTTTTCTTGCTCTGAAGTCAAAACAGATGCAAAGAAGTTGGAAGGTAAATGGAATATTGTGGAAGTAAAAGGAGAAAAAATACTGAAAGAAGGTTTGCCCAATATGGAGTTTGATATGAAAGATAATAAAGTTCACGGTAATGCCGGATGTAATATCTTTAATTCGACTGTCGTGCTGGACGACCAGGATATTTCTTCCATCACGATCAACCCCGCAGCCACTACCATGATGGCTTGTCGGATATGGAGATCGAAGATGCGATCTTGAAAGCTATGGGAAACGTGAAAGGTGTGAAGGCCGGCCAGTCCGAAAATGAAATGTTGCTGGTCGATGCTGACGGTAACGTGTTGATGGTTTTGTCAAAAAACTAATTGGATAGAAATGAAGAAGTACATGTATCTTTGTCTTGCGGCGTTGAGTATCGGTATCTTTGCTTCTTGTAAGACGAAAAAAGGTGTGGAAGCGACTTTCTCCGACCTGGATGGTAGTTGGAATATTGTCGAATTGAACGGCAAGGTGTTGAATCCTGCCGAGACGAATCAAGTCATCGAGTTCGACGTGGCTCGCCATTCCCTTTCCGGAAGAGCTGGATGCAATCGGATGATGGGGCAGATCGAATACAGCGATTCCCGCAAGAATATCATTAAATTCCCGCAGGTTGCGACAACGCGTATGGCTTGTCCGGATATGAGTGGTGAGCGTGAATTGTTGCAGGCTTTGGATAAAGTCGTTCGCTTTGATGCAGTAGGTGAGGTGAAACCGGTCAATAAAATCGCTTTATATGGCACGGACAATACCAAATTGATGGTAATTGAAAAGAAGTGACTTTCATTGTGAAATGTTTGGAAGGCGGTTCCGGTTGTGACGGGCCGCCTTTTTTATTTCGGCCTGCAAGGGATGATCAGGGTGAAGCGGCTGCCTTTTCCTTCCTGGGAAGAAAGGGTGATTCGCCCCTCCAGGCGCTCGGCGATGGTTTGACAGATCGATAGGCCCAGTCCGGTACCTTGTGCAAATTCGTCCACCTTGAAGAAACGTTCGAACACTTTCTTCTGGGCCTCTTCCGACATACCTTTTCCTGTATCTTCGACAAAGACATGAACTTCTTTCTCCTCCTTCTTATAGACAGCTCCTAACAGGATGTGCCCTTTAGTGGTGAACTTGACGGCAGTGTTGATGAAATTCGTAATCACTTGCGTGAACCGGAAACGGTCTACATGAATGATAAGTTCCGTTTCTTGGAATTCTTTCAGGAAACGGATATTCGACGGCATAAGCAGGTGATGTGTCTGGTAGATCTCTTCTAACAGTTCGTTTAGAGAGCAATCGTCGAAAGCGAAAGACATCCGTCCCGACTCAATGCGCGAGAGTTCCAGGATATCATTAATCAGTTTCAGCAGCAGATTACTGTTTTTGTTGATCGTATTGCGGAAAAGGTCTTTTCTTCATCGGTCAATTCCTTTTCGTCTTGTAATAGGTTGGTGAAACCGACTATCGCATTTAACGGTGTGCGTATCTCATGGCTCATGTTGGCGAGGAACGCCGATTTCATCTTATTGGCTTCTTCGGCTCGCTCTTTCTCTTCGATCAACCGGAGTTGCACCTGCCTTTTCCGTTCGCTTTCGCGGTAGTACATGTAAATGAGGTGAAGGATGATATAGACGATTGCTATGACGAGCAGGATTCCGCCTGCAATAATATAGTTTAGGTAACGGACTTCCAGTGGCATGTTATAGATGATGCTTCCCTGTGGCAGATCGCTCAACCGTATGTTGAAACGTTGCATCTCTTTCCAGTCGAAAGCAAATGTTTTGGGGCTTTCTACGATAGGAATGTCATTTGGAGAAGTGCCTTTCAGGATGCGGGCAGCTGTTTGGGCAACACAATCAGCCTGGATTTGCAAGGTAGTGAAATAGCCACCGGTGATCCCTCTGTTGTCGTTGAACCCGTTGTTAATGACTGTGAAGTTCGGCACATTGGCCAGGCGTCCGACGGTCAGGACATTGAAGTCGGGAATGATTTGTATGCAGGCGGTGTAAGGCTTGTCTTCAAATACCCAAAGAAGCTGGCGGGCGGTCAGGTTGGCTGTTGAGGTCGTATATAAGGCAGAAGCGCCTTCTTTGCCGGGCTGGATTTCCGTGGAAGTAGTTTGGGGCCTTGTTTGATACAATCCTTCGTAAACAGCTATTCCATGTCCCTGGATATTGTCCATCAACGTTTCGAACGCTTTTCTGCCGATGAATTCTTTCGTTTTGAAGATCAGTATTTTTGATCTTCCGTATAGTTTTTCGATCAGTTGTATGTTTTTCAGATATTCAGGCTTGTCCCAATAACCCGTGAAGTTGGGATGCTGTTCCAATAGTTCCCAGTTGGGAAAGTTGACACCTGAAAAGACAACCGGAATCGTCTTGCCGAGCGGATGGTTGCAGGCCATTAAAGTATAGGTAGCCTGATCGTCATTGGAAATGATGATGTCCGGTTTGAAACTTAAAGTGTCGAGAAAGGAGTACATCCGGGCTTCTTCGTCTGTGGCATTATAGCGTTCGCAGTCCAGGTAGAATGTGTGGATGGAAGAGTATATTTGCTCTTCCTCCAGTTCCTCGTGCAGCAGCTTGTCGAACTTGGAGTAGGCACTCAGGCTTTGATTGTATGACTGTATGACAAGGACATTAAACAGTTCCTTCCCTTTTTTATCGGAGGAACCCTTTGCTTCACGCGGAAAACAAAGGGCCAATATCAATATCGCTATGTATATATGTATTTTCAAGGAAGAAGCACTTATCAATTGTACCCGTATGTTTTAAAAACCGTTCAAAGTTAACGATAATCGGGATATAACAAGTACTTCTTTCTGATTTTCTTATATTTATTTAATGCCGGTTGCCAACTTGCGCGTATTTCGTCCTCCTTTAAACCGCGGACAATCTGGAAACGTAATTCTTTTGTCCCGGCAAGCAGGTCGAACCATTGTGGGCGGGTGAAGAAAAAAGCTTGGTCGTTGCCTGCTTTATTATAGAAATCAAGGAGGAATTTCAGCGTCAATCCCCCGGTAAAGGGATATTCTCTCAAGTCCGTGCCGTAGCATTCCTTGTCCTTATGCAACGGTTTCGTGTCGAAACCTGGCAAGGAGGTGGGCGTAAAGGTGAAATCTCCGTATCTGGCATCGGGTGCTCCCAATATCTGGAATGGATAATAGGTCCCGCGACCGACACTGATATTGGTCCCTTCGAAGAAACAGAGTGAAGGGTAGAGACGGATCGACTGGTCGTTCGGCAGGTTGGGAGAGGGCTTTACCGGCAACCAGTACGGATCTCCGTGACGCCAGTTTTCCATCTTGACGATATGCAGTTTACAGGTGTCGGGTGTACTTTTCAGCCAACCTTCCTTGTTGATCATCCAAGCCAGTTCGCCAACCGTCAGACCGTGCAGTATGGGTAATGGGTCAACGCCGACAAAGGATTCGAATCCTTTCTGGCGGACAGGACCGTCGACGAAGTCGTTCGGGTTAGGGCGATCCAGGACGATAAATTCGACATCGTTTTCGGCACAGGCTTCCATCACATAATGCATGGTGCTGATGTAAGTATAAAAGCGGACTCCGACATCCTGAATGTCGAACACGACCACGTCCAAGCCGGCCAACTGCTCGGCTGTCGGCTTCTTGTTCTTTCCGTATAGGGATATGATGGGGACTCCTGTTTTTACGTCACGGCTGTCTTTGATCTCGGCTCCCGCATCGGCCGTCCCGCGGAAACCGTGTTCAGGGGCGAACACTGTCTTTATGTTGATACCCTCTTCCAACAAGGCGTCCAGCAAATGCTTCTGCTGCTTTTCGAGGATGGAGGTTTGGTTCACTACTAATCCGACCTGTTTGTCTTTCAACAGACGGGTAACGACGTCCATACGTTCGGCTCCCAATTTTAGAGGGGCTTTCTGTGGAGTGACGGCCTGGATTTCAGACATTAAGAACAGGCTTAACAGCCAGAAGGCATACCTGATAACTGTTCTCATAGACTCATTCCTTACTATTTGTTTCTGCAAAAGTAACGATTCTTTTTGTTTATTGCGTATCTTTGTCTCTCAATAAAGCGATTGATTGTTATGAACCCTTTAGATATTATTGCCAAATATTATCCGGTAGGTTCGGAGGCGTACCGGATTTTGGTTATTCATAGTAGAAGTGTGGCAGATAAAGCTTTGGCTATAGCCCGGATGCATCCGGAGATGAATCTTGACCTTACCTTTGTAGAAGAGGCAGCTATGCTGCACGATATCGGTATTTTCCGTTGTAATGCTCCCGATATCGATTGCCATGGAGATGCGGAATATATTTGCCACGGTTATCTGGGGGCCGAATTGATGCGGGCGGAAGGTTATCCCCGCCATGCCCGCGTGTGCGAACGGCATACGGGAACAGGTATTACGCTGGCAATGATTGAAGAACGAGGTTTGCCTCTTCCGCACCGGGACTTTATGCCGGAAACCTTGGAAGAACAACTGATTTGCTACGCCGACAAGTTTTACAGCAAAACGAAACTGGACAAAGAAAAATCTGTCGAAAAGGTAAAACAGGGCCTTTCGAAGTATGGAAACGAAACTGTCGAACGGTTTGATAACTGGTGTAAACTCTTTTTAGGGGAATAAAAAGGGATTGGCTCGCTAAATTGTTATACATTTGCCCGCTGTAACACACTGCAAATAACGACGGAATGTTTTTGAAATACAAATGCCTGATTATTTTGTTGCTTTTCCTTACTGGAAACATGATGACTGAGGCGCAGGAACTTATAGCCCCGACCGATACCGTGATGGCCGTTGTGGGCGATACGGTCGTATCTGCCGGACAGGATAGTGTGCTTGCGTTAGACAGTGTACCGAAGAAGCAGACAGGGCTGGACGCTCCGGTTTCCTACCAGGCGAAAGACTCCATCATCATGACGGGAGCGAACTGGGCTTATCTATTTGGGGAAAGCGATGTGAAATATCAACAAATCGAACTTCAGTCCGAGAAAATCGAGATGAATATGGACAGTAGCCTGGTGTATGCCACTTTCGGCCTCGACTCGATCGGGGGAGGAATTCGGCTATCCTCTTTTCAAAGATGGCGACCAACAGTATGAATCCAAGACGATGCGCTATAATTTCGGTACGAAAAAAGGATATATCACAGATGTGATCACGCAACAAGGCGAAGGTTATGTGACGGCCGGACGTACCAAAAAGATGGACAACGATGTCCTGAATATGAAGGGGGACGGTATACGACTTGCGACGAGCATGATCACCCCCATTTCTATATCCAGATGACGAAGGCGAAAGTCCGCCCGAAGAAAAATATCGTGACGGGTCCCGTCTATCTGGTGTTTGAGGACGTCCCGCTTTATCCGATCGGTCTGCCTTTCTGTTTCTTCCCGTTTTCGAGCTCTTATTCTTCGGGCATTATCATGCCCACTTTCGGGGATGAAAGTTCGCGTGGTTTCTATCTGCGCGACGGCGGGTATTATTTTGCGTTGAGCGATTATATGGACCTGGCCTTGACCGGTGAAATCTATACGAAAGGTTCCTGGGGACTGTCGGCTCGTTCTTCTTATCGGAAACGGTATAAGTTTTCGGGCAGTTTCAATGCCTCCTATCTGGTTACCCGTTTGGGCGACAAGGGACTTCCCGATTATAGCTTGTCTAAGGACTTCAAGCTGAACTGGACACACTCGCAGGACCCGAAGGCAAATCCGTACCGGACTTTCTCGGCGAGTGTGAACTTTGCGACCAGCAGTTATGACCGTAATAACCTGAACAGCTTCTATCCTGGCTCGCAAGGTTTTGCAGATGCGAACCAGAATACCAAAGGGTCCAGTATCAGTATAACACAGCGTTTCCCGAATAATCCGTTCAGTATTTCGGCTACCATGAATGTGAACCAGCGTTCGAAAGACTCGACGATCTCGCTGACATTGCCTGATATTACAATTACGATGAGTCGTATCTTCCCGTTCAAGCGGAAGAATGCGGTCGGAAAAGAACGTTGGTATGAGAAGATTTCCATGAGTTACAACGGTTACCTGCGTAATAGTATCGATACGAAAGAAGACAAATTGTTCAAGTCGAGCTTGGTGAAGGATTGGCGGAATGCCATGCAGCACCAGATTCCGGTGAGTGCTACTTTCTCTTTGTTCAAGTATTTGAATATCTCGCCGTCGTTCAATTATACCGAACGTTGGTACACCAATAAGGTGGAAAAAGCATACGACATGCAGAAGAAGCAGGTGGTTGCGCGTGATACGACTTATGGTTTCTACCGCGTATTCGATTACAGCACATCCGTTTCAGCTTCCACCACGCTATATGGTTTCTATAAACCGTTGCCGTTTTTGGGTGACAAGATCAAGATGATTCGTCATCGTTTCGAACCTTCGGTAACGTTGAGTTATACGCCTGATTTTGGAGCTTCCAAATATGGTTTCTGGAAAGATCTTATGTATGAAGATCAATATGGACAGACGCAGCAGATCTCTTATTCGCCGTTTGAAGGCGGTATGTTTGGGACGGCCCCTAACGGGAAGTCGGGGAGCGTGAGTTTTCAGTTAGATAACAATCTCGAAATGAAGATCAAGTCGGATCGCGATTCGACAGGTGAGCGTAAGATCAGTCTGATCGATAAGTTGTCGTTGGGGATGAGTTATAATATGGCGGCCGATTCGTTCAAGTGGAGTGACTTGAGTGTAGGCTTGCGTCTCAAGTTTTCGAAGAGCTATACATTGAACCTGAACGGTACGTTCGATACCTATACCTATGGCTACGATGAAGCGACGAAGACCGTTCGCCGGTTGGATATTCCGCGTTGGCAGGCCGGTAAAGGATTAGGCCGTTTGCGCCAGACCGGTACGAGTTTCTCTTATACCTTTAATAATGATACGTTCGGCAAATTGTTCGGCAAGAAAGATAATAACGACGATTCCAACAACCCTCCGACAGACACCAATGCATCGAACGATCCGGAATTCGAACAAATCTCTTCGGGAGAGGAAGGGGACCAGCAGGGTAAAATGGAAGGAGGCCGATTGCGTGGTGCCAAGAAAGATACGGGTGAGTTCGATTCGTATGGCTATATGGTCAATAAAGTGCCCTGGAGCCTTTCGTTCAGCTATAGCATGCAATTGCGTTATGGAGACTTTGACCCGAGCAAGCTCGAATATAAGTACAAGCTTACACATGCATTGAGCTTTAACGGTAATATTCAGCCGACGAAGAACTGGCGTTTTAACTTTAATGCCACCTATGACTTCGATACGCATAAGATATCCTATATGACTTGCAATATCACTCGCGACCTGCATTGCTGGCAGATGACTGCCAGTTTTGTGCCGGTGGGACCTTATAAGTCCTATACCTTCAATATTGCAGTAAGTTCGTCTTTGCTGAAAGACCTGAAATGGCGCCAGAGCAGCAACTATCGTGACGGGCAGAAATGGGAGTAATTCCAATTGTCAATTGATAATTACCAATCTATTGGTGTCTGTCCGGTTGCGATCAGATAATCATTTGCTTTGCTGAAATGCTTGTTCCCGAAGAATCCGCGGTAAGCGGAGAGGGGAGACGGATGAGCCGATTTCAATATCAGGTTGCGGGAGGCGTCGATGAAAGCGCCTTTCCGTTGTGCATACGACCCCACAGGATGTAAACGATATGGCTTCGCTCTTCTGTCAGGCGGTGGATTACGGCATCCGTGAATTCTTCCCAACCTTTATTCTGGTGTGAGCCGGCTTGGTGTGCACGAACCGTCAGGGTTGCATTGAGAAGCAGGACGCCCTGGTCCGCCCAACGGAGCAGATTGCCGGTTTGCGGTATGGGTTTGCCTAAATCGCTTTCGATTTCTTTGAAGATGTTGACGAGCGACGGGGGAAAGGGTGTCCCGTCTTGGACGGAGAAACAAAGTCCGTGTGCCTGTCCGGGTTCATGATAGGGGTCTTGTCCGAGAATGACTACTTTGACTTTGTCGAACGGACAGTGTTCGAACGCACTGAAGATACAGGGACCAGGAGGATAGACGGTTCTTTGGCGGTATTCTTCTTTAACAAAGGTGATCAACTGGCTGAAATAATCCTTTTCAAACTCAGAACTTAATCGTTCTTTCCAGCTCTGTTCTATCTTGACGTCCATAATGGTAATTGAAAATTGAAAATTAGAAATTGGAAATTCTCTTTATTACGCGAATATCAGAAATAATTATCAATAATCCATCCTTAATTTTCAATTTTCAATTTTTAATTATCAATTAGATCAAGTACATACCGGCAGCACGGGCTTCACGACGCATTTCTTCCGGCCATATACTTGCTTGAATTTCACCGATATGGGCTTTGCGGAGGTAAAACATACACAAGCGACTTTGTCCGATACCTCCCCCGATACTTAGAGGCAGTTCGTTGTTTAGCAAGCGTTTGTGGAAATATAGTTCTTTTTTTTTCTTCCGCGTTGCAAATCTCCAACTGGCGGAGCAAGGCTTCCTTATCCACACGAATACCCATGGAGGACAGTTCGAGCGAACGGTTCAGTACTTCGTCCCAGACGAGCAGGTCGCCGTTTAATCCGACTTGTCCGTTTTCTGCAATTGTCGACCAGTCGTCATAGTCCGGAGCGCGTCCGTCATGTTTCTCTCCGTTGCTTAACTTACAACCGATACCGATAATGAAAACGGCTCCGTATTCTTTCGTAATCGCATCTTCCCGTTCTTTCGGCGTGAAGGTCGGATATTTTTGCAATAAATCTTCGGAGTGTATGAAATGGATTTGCTGGGGCAATGTAGGACGGATTTCGGGAACATCTCATAGACCAGATATTCGGTACGTACCATGGCTGCGTAGATGCGACGTACGATTTCTTTCAGAAAATCTACATTCCGTTCTTCGGCTCCCATGACGCGTTCCCAGTCCCATTGGTCGACATATAAAGAATGTAGGTTTCCCAACTCTTCGTCAGAGCGGATAGCGTTCATGTCGGTATAGATACCGTAGCCTTTTTCGATTTGATAATCAGCAAGAGTAAGGCGTTTCCATTTGGCAAGCGAATGGACGATTTCAGCTTTGGCATCGTCCAAATCCTTGATCGGAAACGTGACCGCACGTTCCGTTCCGTTCAGGTCGTCATTGATACCCATCCCTTTTAAAACGAACAACGGAGCAGTGACGCGCCGCAACCGTAATTCGGAAGACAGGTTTTGCTGGAAAAAGTCTTTGATCTTTTTGATACCCATCTCGGTCTGCGATAAGTTCAATAAAGCCTTATATCCTGCTGGTTTAATTAAGTAACTCATATACTTGTTGTGCTTTATGTTTGTGAATAATGTGTGGCAAAGATACTAATTAATGGCAAAATAGCAATTATGTGCCTTTTTTTATTTGCAAAATGGAAGTGATTATCGTTAGGATGCTTGCAAAATATCAAAAGTAATCTTTTTTGTCCGTTCATTTGTTTTCCTGCAAGATTATATATACTTTTGCGCTGTCTTTGGCTGGGTAGCTTAGCTGAATAGAGCGTCAGATTCCGGTTCTGAAGGTCGTGGGTTTGAATCCCACCCTGGTCACAAAAGGATTTCCAAGTGTTGGAAGTCCTTTTTTTATGGGGGTTACGCGTAAACTTTTCTTTTTTATTTATGTTTTATAAATGAATAACTAATTTAAGAAAGAACAAAGATTATGTCAGTGGTTTATAAATTTCTTTTTCCTGCCAAGCCGGTAGGAAATGCTTTTTCTCTTTTTTTGTTGGCGTTGCGTATCCTTTTCGGAGTATTGCTGCTTTCGCATGGTATCCAGAAATGGACGAATTTTAGTGCTATGTCGGAATCTTTCCCGGATCCATTGGGTGTAGGAAGTACGTTGTCGTTGGGGCTGGCTGTTTTCGCTGAGGTATTTTGCTCCGTAGGCTTTATATTCGGTGCGTTTTATCGTCTGGCTATGATCCCGATGGTCTTTACAATGGGAATGGCTTTTTTTGTGATACACGGGAATGATCCGTTTGCCGTGAAGGAACTGGCCTTTATTTATCTGGTGGTATTTGTGCTGATGTACATAACGGGACCGGGTAAATTTTCTATCGATCATGTCATATCTTCTGCATTATATAAAAAGAAACGGTGAGGTTCTATAGGGGAAGCTGTTAGGTGTATACGAAAGGAAACAAAAAGGCGGGAATTATTATTCCTGCCTTTTTTGTTGTGTTAGCCTTCTTTTAAAGAATAGTGGGAGAATAAGGTGTTTCTTTGTGTTGGTTGGGAAATAAAAAAAGCAATCATGTAATCATGATTGCTCTTAAAAAAAAGTGGGCGTTGACGGATTCGAACCGCCGACCCTCTGCTTGTAAGGCAGATGCTCTGAACCAGCTGAGCTAAACGCCCAAAGTGAAATCAATTCGTTATGAAAGGTGGGCGTTGACGGATTCGAACCGCCGACCCTCTGCTTGTAAGGCAGATGCTCTGAACCAGCTGAGCTAAACGCCCAAAGTGAAATCAATTCGTTATGAAAGGTGGGCGTTGACGGTTCGAACCGCCGACCCTCTGCTTGTAAGGCAGATGCTCTGAACCAGCTGAGCTAAACGCCCTTTCGTTTGTTCATTAAGTTTGATATGCTCTATCTCTCTAAAGCGCTGCAAAGATACGAAAAGCTTTTTTTATTACCTCCAAATATTTTTGCGAAAAAGTAGAAAAAAACTTCATCTCCGCCTATATGTATTAAGATTTATAGTAACTTTGCAACTCCATATTAATAATGTATATGATATTTTCGACACTGACAGCAATTTCGCCTGTAGACGGGCGATATAGAAATAAAGCCGAGAACCTGGCGGCTTACTTTTCAGAGTATGCGCTCATTAAATACAGAGTGCAGGTTGAGATCGAGTATTTTATTACTCTGTCTGAATTCTTACCGCAGCTTCGTGCGTTGGCGACTGGGGAGAATAAAGAGGCTTTGCGGAAAATTTACCGCGAGTTTTCGGTTGAGGACGCTACCCGTATTAAAGAGATCGAGAGTGTGACAAATCATGATGTAAAGGCTGTTGAATATTTTATAAAAGAGAAATTCGATTTGTTGTCTTTGCAGGAATATAAGGAATTTATCCATTTCGGATTGACTTCCCAGGATATTAACAATACATCCGTTCCATTGTCTATCAAGGATGCACTGAACGAAGTGTATTTTCCCGGTTTGCAAGAAGTGATCGACATGTTGAAGAAATATGCCGAAGACTGGGCGGATGTTCCCATGTTGGCCAAAACACATGGGCAGCCGGCTTCTCCTACCCGTTTGGGAAAAGAGGTGATGGTGTTTGTTTACCGTTTGGAACAACAGGTGAAGCTGTTGAAAGCTACTCCTGTTTCTGCTAAGTTCGGTGGAGCAACCGGTAATTTCAATGCGCATCATGTGGCTTTTCCGGAATATGACTGGAAAGCTTTCGGGAATAAGTTTGTGAATGAAGTGTTGGGACTGAGCCGTGAGGAATGGACGACACAGATTTCCAATTATGACAACATGGCTGCTATTTTTGACGGGATGAAACGTATCGATACGATTTTGATCGATTTGTGCCGTGATTTCTGGCAGTATGTTTCTATGGAATATTTTAAACAGAAGATCAAAGCCGGTGAGGTCGGTTCTTCTGCTATGCCGCACAAGGTGAATCCGATCGATTTCGAAAATGCGGAAGGTAATTTGGGTATGGCAAATGCTATCCTGACGCACCTGGCAACCAAGTTGCCGATTTCACGTTTGCAGCGCGACCTGACAGACTCTACAGTCCTTCGTAATGTCGGTGTGCCGATGGCTCATGTCGAAATCGCATTCAAAAGTTTAACAAAAGGGCTGGGTAAGTTGTTATTAAACGAGAAAGCATTGTACCGGGATTTGGATAAATGCTGGGCAGTAGTGGCCGAAGGAATTCAGACTATCCTTCGTCGTGAAGGGTATCCGAAACCTTATGAAGCATTAAAAGCCTTGACTCGTACAAATGAAGGTATCACAGCCGAATCGATCAGTAATTTTATTGATACGTTGCAGGTTAGCGATGCTGTTAAAGCTGAATTAAAGGCGATAACGCCGCATAATTATACAGGTATTTAGTGAGAAACAATGGGTAGCCGTGAGGTTACCAAGTAGTTAATTATCATTTAATTTACATCAAATGAGCACAGAAGAAAGAGATGAATCTCAACCGCGTCCAAGAAAGGTGATACCAAGTATCAGACGGGAAAACACAGACCAGGATTCTGAAAGAAGACCTTACAATCAAGGTTATAACAGACCTGAGGGAAACAACTATGAACGGAGACCATATAACCGCGGAGGTTATAATTCTTATGGGGACAACCGCTCTTATGGAGACAGACCGAGTCGCCCGCGTACGTATGATAACCGTGATGGCGGTTACAACAAACCGTATAACCGCGATAATGGTGGAAACCGTAGCTATGGCAACTCTAATCGTGAAGGCGGCTATAACAGCAGACCTTCTTATGGTAGCAATCGCCCTTACGGTAACAACGATCGCCCTTCTTACGGCAATGACCGTTCTTATGGGAACGATCGTCCGTACAATCGTCCGTCTCGCCCGAACTATGAAGACAGAGGAAAGGCTTATTCGGCTACTCCGTCCGGCGAAGGTGTTTCGGGTGATGGTGTAAAGAAAAGAAGACCGCGTGTAGGTGATACCCGTGTAAGTTCGTCTTACGATAATCGTGATAATCGTGGTGGCAGACCTTCATACGGTAATAACAACAACCGTTATGGAAATGGCGGCGGACGTGGCGGCTACAATAACAACAGACGTCCGAACAACAATCGCCGTACCGGTGATTACAATCCGAATGCCAAGTATAACTTCCAGAAGCAGTTGAAGTATAAGGAAGTGCTGGCAGATCCTAACGAACCGATCCGCTTGAATAAGTTCTTGTCCAATGCAGGTGTTTGTTCTCGTCGCGAGGCGGATGAATTTATCCAGGAAGGAGTTGTTCAGGTAAATGGTCAGGTTGTAACTGAATTGGGAACGAAGATTACGCGTCAGGATACGGTGTTGTTCAAAGACCAGCCGGTTCAGATCGAGAGTAAAGTGTATATCGTCCTGAATAAGCCGAAGAACTGTGTGACAACTTCGGATGATCCTCAGGAACGTCTGACTGTCATGGATTTGGTAAAGAACGCTTGCCAGGAACGAATTTATCCGGTGGGACGTCTGGACCGTAATACGACAGGTGTACTGTTGCTGACGAACGATGGCGATCTGGCTTCCAAGCTGACGCATCCTTCTTTCAAGAAGAAGAAAATCTACCATGTATGGTTGGATAAGAACGTATCTATCGAAGATATGGAAAAGATCGCTAACGGATTAGAGCTTGAAGACGGAGAAATCCATGCTGATGCCATCAGTTATGCAAGCGAAGATGATAAGAGCCAGGTCGGTATCGAAATTCACTCAGGGCGTAACCGTATCGTCCGTCGTATTTTCGAATCACTGGGCTATCACGTGGTTAAACTGGATCGTGTATATTTTGCCGGTCTTACAAAAAGAACCTTGGACGTGGAAAGTGGCGTTATCTGAACGAACGTGAAGTGAACGCGCTCCGCATGGGGGGCTTTCGAATAATATAGAGTTTAGCCGGTTGGAAAAGCCGGCTAACTTGTTTGATTACCTAAGAATAAAAATATAAACATGGAAGCAATTAAAAGAACAAAAATTGTAGACGTACTGAAAAGCGAAGCTTTCGGTACGACCGTTAACGTGAAAGGATGGGTCCGTACCCGCCGTGGTAGTAAACAGGTTAGTTTCATAGCCTTGAATGACGGTTCTACAATAAATAATGTTCAGATCGTTGTAGACGTGGACAAGCTGGGCGAAGAATTTCTGAAGCCGATAACAACAGGTGCGAGTATCAGTGTAAACGGTACGTTGGTGCAGTCGCAAGGAAAAGGCCAGAATGTGGAGATCCAGGCTACTGAAATAGAAATTTACGGTTCTGCCGATCCGAATACTTATCCTTTGCAGAAAAAAGGCCATTCGATGGAGTTCCTGCGTGAGATCGCTCATCTCCGTCCACGTACGAATACATTCGGAGCGGTGTTCCGTATTCGTCATAACATGGCTTATGCCATTCATAAATTTTTCCATGACAGAGGGTTCTTCTATTTCCATACACCGCTGATCACAGCTTCCGACTGTGAAGGTGCGGGTCAGATGTTCCAGGTGACGACCATGAACCTCTATGATCTGAAGAAGGATGAAAACGGATCTATCGTTTATGATAACGATTTCTTCGGTAAACAGGCGAGCCTGACCGTTTCTGGACAGTTGGAAGGTGAATTGGCGGCTACGGCTTTGGGACAGATTTATACATTCGGTCCGACTTTCCGTGCGGAAAACTCCAATACGCCGCGCCACTTGGCCGAGTTCTGGATGATCGAGCCGGAAGTGGCTTTCAATGATATCCTGGACAATATGCAGTTGGCGGAAGAGTTCATCAAATATTGTGTACAATGGGCTTTGGACAACTGTATGGATGATATCAAATTCTTGAACGATATGTTCGATAAGGGTTTGATCGAACGTTTGCAGGGAGTGTTGAAAGACGATTTCGTCCGTTTGTCTTATACGGAAGGAATCAAGATTCTGGAAGAGGCCGTTGCTAAAGGCCACACGTTCGAGTTCCCGGTATATTGGGGTGTCGACCTGGCTTCTGAGCATGAACGTTTCCTGGTTGAAGAGCATTTCAAACGTCCGGTAATCCTGACTGACTATCCGAAAGAAATCAAAGCATTCTATATGAAGCAGAATGAAGACGGTAAGACAGTAAGAGCGATGGATGTCTTGTTCCCGAAAATTGGGGAAATTATCGGTGGATCCGAGCGTGAAGCCGATTATGACAAACTGTTGAACCGCATCAATGAAATGGGGATTCCTATGAAGGATATGTGGTGGTATTTGGATACCCGCCGCTTCGGTACGGTTCCTCATTCCGGTTTTGGTTTGGGCTTCGAACGTCTGCTGTTGTTTGTGACAGGTATGACAAATATTCGCGACGTGATTCCTTTCCCTCGTACACCGAAGAATGCCGATTTCTAATTTCGCATAGAATTGAAAAATCAAAACTCCGCATAGAACGTTCAGAGGACTATGCGGAGTTTTTTATTTAATCTTCATCTTCCAAGTCGATTGGGATCTGCCGTTTGAACGCTTCCTTGAAAGAGATCAGCGATTCGGTTCGGGCAAGGCCTAACGGTTGAAGCTTATTATGGATAATGCTTAGCAAATGCTGGTTATTCTTTGCATATATCTTTATGAATAAATCATATTGTCCAGTCGTGTAGTGACATTCAACCACCTCCGGGATTTCCTTCAGAGCCTCCGTCACCGATGGAAACTGCCCGGGAGATTTGAGGTACAAACCCATGTATGCACAAGTTTCATAACCTACTTTTGTGTTGTCGACGATAAATTCAGATCCTTTGATTACACCCAGGTTGGTAAGTTTTTGTATACGTTGGTGTATTGCTGCACCCGATACATTACACTCCCGTGCAACTTCGAGGAAAGGCATACGGGCATTGCCTATGATTAGTTTTAATATCTTCTCGTCAAGTTCATCCAGTTGATGGTGTGCCATAATTTATCTATATTTGTATATCTGTATAAATCAGTTCTTACAATCTTAATACAAATATAAATAATCTCTAATGATTAACCTCTATTTTTTAGTGGAATATTTTAGTTTGTAAGTTTCTTTAGTAATAATAATCTTCAATTTTATAGTTTTATGAGTTTACAATCAGTAGTAGCATGTAGGTCTGTAAAAGACTTTTCTGATCCGGCATTGGATCTGATAGAGAGAACGTACACAGAATCTTTTCCGGAAGTGGAACGCCGTGACTTTTCGCTTGTCCGCAATTTGGTTAGAGACGAATCCCGGTTTATCGTGTATGCTTTATCAAAAGAAGACCGGTATGTCGGCTTCATCACCGGTTGGCTTTTTGACGGTTATACTTATGTGGAGCATTTTGCAATTGATCCGGCGGCCCGTAATGGAGGAATAGGGGCTGAGGCAATGAAGCAATTTCTGGTCTTCTGCGGTACTCGGTTGTTCTGGAAGTAGAAATGCCTACTGATGAGATGAGCAAGCGCAGGATTGGCTTTTATGAACGTTTGGGCTTTAAACTGGACAATCAGGTTTATCACCAGCCTCCTTACCGGGAAGGTGGAGAATGGCTGGAGATGCGGCTTATGACATATGGCGATGTTGATCTGGAGCATTCTTTCGAGCTGGTGAAGAATTGTCTTCATAAGAATGTGTATGGAGTGAAAGATGGGCTCACCCGGTGATCGTTTTGCACATTGCCTATTTGTTTTCTCGTTCTAATTCGACGATTTAAGTGGCAGTAGCCATGTTTCTGTTGTCAAACAGTCCAACTGTAGAGCTTTTGCCCTTAGTCGAATGTGCTTTCGCCCTTGGTCAAAAGCGCTTTCGACTAAGGGCAAAAACCTTTTCGACCAAGGGCGAAAAGTAAAAAAGTGGTAGCTATTGCTGTAAATAGCTATGTGTCTATTTATTATTGGATGGGTGTCATGTCCTTTGAGGGAAAGGGCTCTGATCGGTGACTAAAGGCAATAAAAAAGGCGGGGTTAGAAACCTCGCCTTTTTTATTTTGTGTATCCAGAGATTAGTCAGCAGCCTGACGGGCAGAATAACTAATCTTCAATGCGTATGCTTCACGAAGCGCCTGCTTCACGTCTGTGATCAGACCCATCTTGGTTTCCTTATCGGCCTTGATGGAGACTGTCATAAACGGCTGGTCCTCTTCTTTCATACTGGATTTTTCCTGAGCGATGTAGTCCTGAATTTCCGATACTTCAGCGAACTTGTCGTTCAACTGCAAGCGGGCTTCAGAACCCATTTTAGCCTGATATTCCTGGGTCGGCTTTCCTACATAGATGAATGTAACCAACGATTTCTTTTCCAGCTTCTGAAGTTCAGTAGCCTGTGGAGCGCGGAATTGCACCATCAATGTTACTTCACGCATGGATGTTACCATCATGATGAAGAACAAGAATGCGAACACCAAGTCAGGTAATGATGACGTATTCAATTCGGGCATTTCACGTCCGCCCGCTTTACTAAACTTTCCCATTACTTCTTATCTCCATAATTTTTAGGTTCTGCCTCAGAAATCTTTTTGCGGATAAATCTGCTGCACAGCCTTTTGTTGGTCTTCATCTAGATCTGCGAATAATTTTCCGAATTTCTTTCTGGAAATATCATCACGCAATTCGTTGTATGCCTTTGCCAATTCGTTCTGAACGCTGATATAAGCCTGATATTCGGTACCACGGTCATTCTGTAAAGAAATTACGTGTTTTTTAGCGGTCATTACTTTTCCGAAGAAAGGAACGTCCTCTTCAACCTTTTCAGGTTTATTTGCGTCATTATACGGGTTGTCAATGAACTCTTTTACCTTGTCTTTCAGTTGCTTGATGTCGGTAGGTTCACCGTTAAAGAGGATTTGGTTACTGCTGTTGATCAGCACGACAACCAAGTTTCTCTTGTTAACATCAACATCATTCTTCTTTTGGTCTTTAGGAACAGGAGGCGGCAAACGTCTTGCCAGACCTTTATCTGTATCCATGGATGTAGTAATAAGGAAGAAGATAAGCAACATGAAAGCAATATCGGCTGAAGACGATCCATTAATACCCGGTGTCTTTCTTTTACTACCCATTTCTTTCTTGTTTTATCAATTCGTTATTACTATTATTTACCGAGCATTCTTTTGACAGAGCCCCAAACCACACATGCAACGATTAAAACCAGCAGGACAACTGTAGACCAAATCCACATATCTGTGATTTGCAACCAACCGGCTGTGTTATATTTCTGAGAATCTGCATTCAGACCTTGTAACGGAGTTCCATCACCGATTGAATAAGTGATAAACAGCATTGCAACGAAAGCAACTACGACACCTAAAGCAGAAAGAGCTGATTTAGGATTAACTTTCAGCAGGGTGATAAACTGCCAAACAGCAAATAACACCATGCAAATGATTGTGACGAAGAATAATGCTGAAGTCCAATTAAGCAAAAGACCTGTATATACATATTCTTTCATTTCTTCTCCCGGATTCGTGATGCCTCGCCGAAGAACATACCCAGAACGACAATACTGATAAGCGATACTATCAGTAATGTCCAACTGGACATTTTTCTTATTTTAGTAACTGCCATAGTTGTTTCTTATTTTTTAAATTTGAGGTTATATTTAATAACTAAGTCCAGCAAAGTGATAGAAGCATCTTCCATCTGGTTCAGGATAGCTTCCAGTTTGCTCAACAAATAGTTATAGAATATCTGAAGGATCAAAGCAACGATCAAACCACCTACTGTTGTGATCAAGGCCACTTTCATACCACCTGCTACAACCGTCGGGCTGATATCACCAACCTGTTCGATTTTATCGAACGCCATGATCATACCTACTACAGTTCCCAAGAATCCTAATGACGGAGCCATTGCGATAAACAATGTGATCCAAGACATGTTCTTTTCCAAAAGACCACCCTGAACACCACCATAAGAAACAATAGATTTTTCAACAACATCAATACCCTGGTCGATTCTCATCAAACCCTGGTAAGCGATAGAAGCGATAGGACCTCTTGTGTCACGAGCAATAGCTTTTGCACCTTCTACATCACCTTTATCCAAAGCATCTTCGATACCTTTCAGCAATTTGCTGGAGTTAGTTTCAGCCAAGTTCAGGTAAATGATTCTTTCCAAGCAGAATGCCAAACCGAAAATCAAAGCGATAGCGACCAAACTCATGAAGTCGGCACCACCTTCGATAAACTTAGTCTTCAAAGCCTGGTACATGCCACCTTCAACAGCGGTTTCGGTAGCTTCTTGCGCGAATGCTACAGAAGAGATTCCAAGAGCACATAAACTCATGAACGTTTTTGCAAAATACTTTTTCATTGTGTGTTTAATTTTTAAGATTAATAATTCTCTTATTTGTTTTTATTTTTTGTTATTAATAATCGTCATGGTATCTTAAAGCGGAGAGAGCGGGATTCGAACCCGCGAAACCCTTCTAGGGGTTTACACGCTTTCCAGGCGTGCCTCTTCAACCACTCGAGCATCTCTCCAAAAACGAGCTACCGCTTCTCTAAAACGGTGCAAAATACGAAAAAATCGCATATCCAAACGTTTCAGTGCACAAATCTATAGTTTTTGCCTGACATATACACAATATCTGGTGGATAAATTTTGAATACGCGCGAAAATATCTCACGATATTGGTTTATTCTCGATTTTAAATAGTTTTAGAGCATTTATCCGTGTTGTTTCAACGGTCTCTTCGAGTGTCAGTCCATAGGTCTGGGCTACTTTTTCAGCCGTTTTCCAGATATAGGCCGGCTCGTTCCTTTTTCCTCTGTAGGGAACAGGGGCGAGATAGGGGGCGTCTGTCTCCAATACTATTTTTCGGATGTCTGTCTGCCGGATGATTTCCGACAGCCTGGAGTTTTTAAATGTAATGACTCCATTTATCCCGATTTTGAAATTATTTAATTTTTTAATCTCTTCCAATTCGGCTTCATTACCGGTAAAACTATGAAAGACTCCGGTGAGCGTGTCGGCTCCTACCTTATATAGAGAATCGAAAACTTCCGGGTATGCTTCGCGGGTATGAATGGCGACCGGCAGGTTGAGGTCGATGCTCCATCTGAGCTGTTCCTCGAATACTTCTTTCTGCTCCTTCAGGTATGTTTTGTCCCAATACAGGTCTATACCTATTTCCCCGATTCCGCAATAAACACGTTTACCGAGCCATGACTCTGTCTCCTTCAGATTTTTTGCATAATGCTCGTCAACGCTGGTCGGATGCAGTCCCATCATCGGATAGGCGAAATCCGGATAACGGTCGCATAAGTCATGCATCCGCCTGATGGTGCTCGTGTCGACATTCGGAAGTAGCAGGGTGTCTATGCCCGACTCTTTTGCGATTGTGACCAGTTGATCCTGTTCCGGATCAAAATCCTCTAAGTACAGATGGTTGTGTGTGTCGATCAGTTTCATTTTAAGACTGGCGGTTCATTAAACGGGCGCTGACTTCTTTCAGTATGTTTAGCCTTTCGGGAGCTACGTTTAATGAGGTTAGGCAGTTCATTGCCTGATTATAATATGCGTGTATTTTTTCTTCGGACAACTCTTTTAACCGCAATTGATCATAGATGGCTGTTACGGCGGCGATTTTCTCTGCCGGATCGAATGTCTTTTTACCTATCCAACTGTTCAGTTCCGCTTTTTGAGTATTTGAAGCAAGGCGTAAAGCGTTGATCAGCATGAATGTCTTTTGTTGCAGAGTATGTCTCCTCCAATATTTTTTGCCGAAAGTGGCCGTGTCTCCGTAGACATCCAACAGGTCATCCTGCAATTGGAAGGCCAGTCCGATGTTGATGCCGAACTGATACAGCGTTTCGGCATCGGCTTTCGGAGCGTTCCCGATGATGGCTCCCATCTTCAGGGCACAGGCTAGCAATACGGCCGTTTTCAGTCGGATCATTTCGATATATTCCTCGTCCGTTACATCGGTTCTCGATTCGAACTCCATGTCGTACTGCTGCCCGCCGCATATTTCAAGCGCCGTACGGGTAAACAGGTCTAATATTTCTTTTAATGATTCGGATTCTGTTTCGCCGATCAGTTGATAGGCTGCGATCAGCATGGCATCGCCGGATAGGATGGCTGTGTTGGCATTCCATACTTTATGGACGGTCGGTTTGTTTCTTCTTTTATCGGCATCGTCCATCAGGTCGTCGTGCAAAAGGGTGAAGTTATGGAATACTTCAAGCCCTAACGCCGGATTGACGGCTGTATCTACGTTTTCCTTATATAAGTTACATGCCATCAGTACGAGTGCCGGACGGATTCTTTTTTCCACCGAGTGAAAGTATGTACTCGATTGGGTCGTATAAGCTTTTGGGCGGATAGGTGAATTGGAGCCGGGTAATTTCCTGCTCTATTTTCTGTAGGATGTCATTGAAAGCGAACATAGATTATTTGTTTAAATAAAAAAAGGCTGCGATAGAAGCAGCCTTTTTGTACTATTTACATGTTATTATTGCAGTCTGAATGTAACAGGCACTGTGTATTTAACACGTACGGGTTTACCTCTCTGTTTGCCCGGTGACCATTTCGGCATGCTGTTGATCACACGGAGAGCCTCTTTATCCAGTGACGGGTCAACACCACGGATAACTTCTGCGTCTACGATAGAACCGTCTTTGTTAACCACAAACGAGCAGGATACACGACCCTGGATACCGTTTTCCTGAGCAATAACCGGATACTTGATTGATTTTGCCAGGTATTGTAACAAAGCTCCTTGTCCGCCGGGGAATTCAGGCATTGTTTCTACAACAGTAAAGATCTGCTGTGAAGATTCCTCTTCTTCTTCAACTACTGCGGGAGGAGTATAAGCTTCAACCTGTGCAGAAGCGGCATCGTCTTCGGATGATACGATTTCGACGTCGTCCAACTTGACGTCATCTTCTACAACGGTTAATACTTCTGCCACAGCAGGTGCGGGAGGTGGCGGTGGAGGGGGAGGAGTGTCCTCCGGTCTCGTAATTTCAACTTCTTCTTCTGCGATGATATCAGCAACGCCCTGACCTTGGACGATTGTGATTTCACGGTCGCTCCATTCGAAGCCCACGAACAGTACTGCAAGTCCGACGATCATACCCATCAGGATACCCATCGTCTTACCTTTTTCCAGGTCCGCTTTCGGTGATTTCTTAACTTCCATATCTCTTAGTGTTTAAAGATGTGTTTTTCTTCTGCGACAAATATACGGAGTTATTTTTTAAATCCGAACAATTCGTATTAAATATACGCTATTTTTACTTTTTTTTTTTGACTGAGAATAAAAAATAATAGCTCCCAATATACCTTTTTCGGCTTTTTCCCGTTTCTGTAAGTGGGGTGTATGTACCCGTTTTATTTATCTTTGTATGCATTTTACCAGAGAAATATGAGAAATATTCTATTTATATTCTTCTTTTCCTTCTTGTTACGGGCTGTTGTCGCGCAAACCGGCGACACCGGATATACTTTTCTTCGCTATCCTTCTTCGGCAAGAGCCAATGCGATGGGAGGCAATACGATGTCTCTGGTCGAAAGGGATCCTTCCCTGATTTTTCATAACCCGGCTTTATTGGGAGCCGAGATGGACCAGATGGTTAATCTGAATTACCTGAACTATATATCGGATATCAATGTCGGGAGCGCTCTTTTTACCAAGGCGTATAAAGAAAAAGGAGCTTGGGGTGTGGGAGCCTCGTTCTTCAGTCAGGGAAAGATACGGGGAATGTCGGAAGAAGGTCTTCCGACGGGAGATTTTACGGCAAAGGACATCAGTGTGAACGGTTTCTTCTCGTATGACCTTTCCGAGCGCTGGCGTGGCGGGGCTTCGTTGAAGTTTTTATATTCGGGTATCGGCGATTATACTTCGATCGGCATGGTGGTCGATGCCGGTTTGAGTTATTATGATTCTGAAAAAGGATTTTCTTTCGGTTTTGCTTTTAAAAATATCGGAGCCCAATTGAAAGCCTATGAAGATGAGCGCCAGAAGATGCCCTGGGATATCCAGTTGGGGATCACCAAACAGATGGCCCATGCGCCGATCCGTTTGTCGCTGACTGCACAGTATCTGACGAAATGGAAGGTTGAGTATGTAGACGATTACGATAGGGAGTATACAGGAGATAATTTTTTCAAGTCTTTTTGTGAAGCATCTGGTGATCGGTGTTGATTATATCCCTTCCGACAACTTCTGGCTCGGTATCGGGTATAACCCCAAGACGGCGTTGGACATGAAATTGCAGGGAAGTAACGCTCTTGCCGGTATTTCCGGTGGTGCTGGTGTGCGGATCAAGATGTTCGACGTCGGTGTTTCCGTAGCCAAATACCATCCTTCAGCTCTTTCCATGATGCTGAGCATCTCCACTACGATCAGCGATTTCTAAGTAAATTCGGTTTTTCGTTCTCCTTTACGATAGGACCTTTTGCCAATGGATTACTGGTCCGTTGGCTTCTTTGTCGTATTCATAGATCGTCCGCTTGGTTGCGAACGGTTTCGGATTATATGGAAAACAATAAAATATAAGGATGAATAGGATAATTTATAAGGAAGGGAGCGATAAACTGTTGTATATTTGCATTTCCTTTACATTAATATATGTAGTGATGAAAAAGATAATTATAGCGATAGACGGTGTCTCTTCTACCGGGAAGAGCACGATGGCAAAAGATTTGGCAAGGGAGCTGGGATATACCTATATCGATACAGGGGCGATGTACCGGGCTGTCACTTTGTACAGTTTGCAGCACGGTTTCTTTACAAGCGGCGGTATCGATGAACAGAAGTTGCAGGATGCCATGAACGATATCGATATCTCTTTCCGCTTTAACCCGGAAACCGGACGTCCGGATACCTATCTGAACGGCGTGAAAGTGGAGAAAGAAATACGGGGGATGGAAGTGGCCAACCGCGTGAGTCCGATTGCTGCTTTAGGTTTTGTACGCCGTGCGATGGTCGCCAAGCAACAGGAAATGGGGAAGGCGAAAGGGATCGTGATGGATGGTCGCGATATCGGTACGGTTGTCTTTCCGGATGCGGAACTGAAGATTTATGTGACAGCCAGCCCGGAAGTGCGTGCCCAACGGCGTTTGGACGAACTGAAAGCCAAAGGCGAGGTTGCTTCTTTTGAGGAAGTCCTTGAAAATGTGAAGACGCGTGACCATATCGATATGACTCGTGTAGAGAGTCCGCTTCGTAAAGCTGATGATGCGCTGGAGCTGGATAACTCGCATTTGACGATTGCCGAGCAGAAGGCTTGGCTCTTGGAACAGTATGAAAAGGTCGTTACATCAGACTAGCCATGATAGAAGTCGAGAAAGATAAGGGTTCCGGCTTTTGTTTTGGCGTGGTAACGGCTATCGAGAGTGCAGAACGCGAACTGAAAAATACGAATACGTTGTATTGCCTCGGAGATATCGTACACAATAGCTTGGAAGTGGAACGGTTGGAAAAGTTGGGGACTGCGGACGATCGGGCACGACGAGTTTACCCGTTTGAAGGGAGAAAAGGTGTTGCTTCGGGCGCATGGGGAACCGCCTTCGACCTACGAGATCGCCCGGCGGAACAACATCACGATCGTGGATGCGACCTGTCCGGTGGTGCTCCAGTTACAACGTAAGATCCATAAATGCTACGTGGCTACGCGCGATAGTCATACGCAGGTCGTGATCTATGGAAAGAAAGGGCATGCCGAAGTAAATGGTCTGGTCGGGCAAACGGAAGGGACGGCCATCGTTATCGAGAAGGTACAGGACCTTGGCCGGTTGGATTTTAGCCGGAATATCTGCCTCTTCTCGCAAACGACCAAGTCGCTTGACGGGTTTCGTGAAGTCGTGGCTGAGATCCGGCGGCGTATTGCAGATGGGGTACAATTCGAGTATTTCGATACGATCTGCCGCCAGGTGGCCAACCGTTTACCGAACATCAAGGCGTTTGCTTCCAAGCATGATTGGGTGTATTTCGTTGCCGGAAAGAAGAGTTCAAATGGCAAGATGCTGCTGGAGGAATGTCGGAAGGCAAACCCGAACACGGTCTTTATCTCGGAGGTAAAGGAGATTACCGAGCCGTTGCCTGAAGATGTGGGGAGTGTCGGGGTGTGCGGGGCCACGTCCACTCCGAAGTGGCTGATGGAAGAGGTGGCTGTGCGTATTCGTGAATTGAATGCCAGCCGTTGACTTTTAGGGGTAAGATTTGATGAAGTTTTGGAAAATAGACAGGTTTTTGGCAAATAATTATTACTTTTGCCGCGAACATATAAAATATAAGACGCTATGTCTACAGTTAAGTGTATTGGCATTTTAACGTCCGGAGGTGATGCTCCCGGAATGAACGCTGCCATTCGCGCAGTGACACGTTCCGCTATTTATAACGGAATGTCCGTTAAGGGTATCTATCGTGGATACAAGGGTTTGATAACCGACGAAATTGAAGATTTCAAGACTCAGAATGTAAGTAATATTATTCAGCGTGGCGGTACTATCCTGAAGACGGCCCGTTGTGCGGAATTCAAGACGCCGGAAGGCCGTAAGCAGGCTTACGACAAACTGATGGAGCATGGCATCGATGCTTTGGTCGCCATCGGTGGTGACGGAACGCTGACGGGGGCTCGCATCTTTGCACAGGAGTTCAATTATCCGATTGTCGGCCTGCCTGGTACGATTGATAATGACCTGTATGGCACGGATATCACGATCGGCTACGACACGGCTTTGAATACGATCATGGAATGTGTCGATAAAATCCGTGACACGGCAACCTCCCACGACCGTCTGTTCTTTATCGAAGTGATGGGGCGTGATGCCGGATTTCTGGCTCTTAACGGAGCGATTGCATCGGGAGCTGAAGCGGCTATCATTCCGGAGATATCGATGGAGAAAGACCAACTGGCCGAGATGATCGAAACTGGTTTCCGTAAGTCCAAGAACAGCAGTATCGTCCTTGTTGCGGAAAGTGAGGTGACCGGTGGTGCGATGGGCGTGGCTGAACGTGTAAAGAAGGAATATCCGCAGTTTGACGTACGTGTTTCAATTTTGGGACACTTGCAGCGCGGTGGTTCACCGACTGCACAAGATCGTATCTTGGCAACCCGGATGGGAGTGGCTGCCGTCGACGCGTTGTTGGATGACCAGCGTAACGTGATGATGGGTATCCAGAATGATGAGATTGTTTACGTTCCTTTCTCCAAAGCGATCAAGAACGACAAACCGATCAATCGTGATTTGTTGAATACGCTTCGTATTTCTTCTATTTGATCTGTTATTGGCAAGTATATGAAAAGCCCCGCGGATATTTTTCATTCGCGGGGCTTTTTGCATATAGAGTTCAGCTCTGTTTACTCGTTGCATTTGAAAGCATAGACATTGCCTCCGAAATCGGTTGCGAAGATCATGTTGCCGTTTGTTGACAGAGTGGAGAATAGCGGAGCTCCCGTTTTATGTTTCCATGTCGTTTGCCCGCTTTCCTTATCTATGCCATAGATGATGCCGTCGGATGCTCCGAAGTAAATCGTATCTCCGATGAGTAGGGGGCTCGTTTCGACCGTGGCAGCCGGATGGCGGGAATAGGGAGCCGTATAAACCAGAGCTGGAGATGTCCGGGCTTTCCATCTGACCTCGAATGTCTCACGGTCGAGTGCGACCAGGCCATCAGTCTGCGTCCCGAAAACAATCAGTTTATCCGTGACCAACGGGGTCGAATTGACTTGGACATTGAATGGTAACTCTTTACGGACAATGACTTCCCCGAATGGCAGTCGATGATAAATAAAGACTGGCGCGAAGTAACATAAAGCAGATTACCGTCATATGCCGGTGTTGCGCCTCTATCCGTAATTCCGTCTTTATCGAGTTTCCAAAGCAACTCTCCCGTTTGTGCGTCGTTGCCGTAGAAGCCTCGCCAGTTGGCGCCTGAAATAACTACTCCGTTTGCCAGCAGAGGAGTCGATGTCGTGGCTTCTCCTTGCGGCCAGCCTTTGTTCAGCCAGACTGCGTCACCCGTTTTACCGTTGTATGCTCCGAATGCCTTTCCACTTCCGGCATAGACAATGCCATTGGCGGCTGTCAGCCCGTCCACAAGGACAGGAAGGCCGGCGACATCCATCTTTTTGTCCCATTTTAGTTTGCCAGTCTGTGAGTCGATGGCGTATAAATAACCTTCCGCATCTTGTGCGAAGACGGTTCCTTCGTCTACGGCAATCGTGTTTTTGATGGAGTTGCGAACCGGATATCTCCATTGTAATTCACCAGTCTTTGCATCCAGAGCGAAGATTGCACCTTCTCCCTTCAAATCTTCATCGAGAGAAGCGACGTACACTTTACCGCCGGCAACGACCGGAGAAGAGAAATACAGGTTGGCATTTACGTTACGGGTCCATGCCAGTCGGGGGTGTTTTGCCGATCTCTTCCGGCTGGTATACGAATGAGGAACGGCTGATTGCTGTTTCCCCATTGTTGAACAATGCTTTGGCTGTAATGAAAATCCGTTTGCCTTTACAGTCTGCCGGGAGTTTGGCCATTCCGGACCAATTCCAGTCTGTATTTTGAGTAAGCTGTGTTTCCGGTAGGACAGTATTGCCGTCTACGACGCAACTGTAAGTGACACGTATGGCAGGAGCAACTGCATTGTAGGTGTTGACCGATACCGGAATCTTTTCGTCTGACGTCATTGTACATGCTTCATTCGCGATAGAGGCGGTTTCGATGGACTTGTTTATATAGGTATAGCGGAGCATAGTCTGACATCTCCTTTTTGATCCACGTCTACCACACGGAAGGCGGAAGTCGAGTGGTCGATTCCCCCTTTGTCGAGTGTTGCGGTCGAGATTGTCAGGACATCTCCTTGTTTCCGCACGAAATGATTATGCCAATGGCCGTACAGCCACGCTTTCAGGTTATGTTCGTTCAGGTTAATCTTCTCGTTATCGTCAATACCGAAAACAAACTCGTTCCCGGAAGTCAGCAGGTCATGGTTAAAGACGATGACCGGTTTTCCTGTCGGTACTTGCGCCAGGTCATTCTTTAACCAGCGGTATACATCTTCTTTTTGTATAGCCGGGCTGATGATCTCCTCCTGCCATTGGTGTAACGACGTAGTGGACATTTCCGAAGTCGAAGGAATAATAAACCGGACCGTAAACATTTTCAAAAACCTCTTCTCCATATTTCCCTTTTACAAGGTCATGGTTACCGATACAGTAGAACATCGGGCAGTCCATGTTTGACGTGTTCATCAGATGGATATGGTTCTTCAATCCATTTTCATAGCAGATGTCGCCGGTATGGATGATAAATGCGATATTCTCGTTAGCCGCATAATCCCGGATGTTATTCGCCCAGTCTTCTTGGTTTTCCGTGTTGAATATCTCGGTATCGGAAATATGGATGAACCTGTGACTGCCATTCGGCTTGATGCGTCCTTTCCAGGGTTGCAGACCGAAATCGTATGTTTGCCCTGTGCCGTTGATCCGCCGGTAATATTGATTGTCTGTCCTATAGCCGGAAGGAGTGGTGATGAAGATAAATCGTTCTCGTTTGTGTCCGGGAAGTGTATATACTCCTTCGGCATTCGTTTTGACAACGTTCAACCCGTCGGAAACCCGGATGCCTTTTAAGACTTTCTCTCCTTTGTCGTAGATTCCGTTCCGGTTGGAGTCTACATACACGCGGCCTTGATAGGCAGCATGAGCCTCCGTGATTACCGCGCAACTTAGTAATAGCAGTATAAGTTTTTTCTTTTCCATTTATTTATTTCTTTGCAGACAGATTTTCCAAGAACAGGTCCATCATCCGTTTGGCTGCAACGAACGAACTGATCTCGTTATTCAATACCTGCTGCTCCGTGAAGTTCAACATTTTTTCTACCGCCGGATTGTGGTAGAACGTTTCGCGGAGTGTGTCGTTGATACTTTCGTACATCCAATATTTGGCTTGTTCGTTGCGCTTGTAGTTGAAGTAGCCGTTCTTTTGAGTGAATTCCATATATTCTCCGACCATATCCCAGATTTCTTTAATCCCCAGATTGTAATAACCGGAATAAGTCAATACTTTCGGACTCCAACCGGATTCGGGGGCCGGAAACAGGTGCAAGGCGTTGCGGAATTGCGCCGCTGCCAGTTTTGCTTTTTCGAGGTTGTCACCATCCCCCTTATTGATGATGATCCCGTCCGCCATCTCCATGATCCCGCGCTTGATGCCTTGCAATTCGTCTCCAGTACCGGCAAGTTGGATCAACAGGAAGAAATCGACCATCGAGTGGACAGCCGTCTCGCTTTGTCCGACACCGACCGTTTCGACAAATATCGTATCGAATCCGGCAGCTTCGCAAAGAACGATCGTTTCACGTGTTTTACGGGCAACGCCACCTAAGGAACCTGCTGATGGCGAAGGACGGATGAAAGCGTTCTTTTTCACGGGACAAGGCCTCCATACGAGTTTTGTCGCCGAGGATGCTGCCTTTCGAGCGTTCGCTGCTGGGGTCGATTGCCAGCACAGCCAGTTTACGTCCTTGCCCTATCAAGTGCATGCCGAACGCATCGATCGAGGTGCTCTTACCTGCTCCCGGTACTCCGGTGATGCCGATACGGACAGACTTTCCTGCATGCGGCAGGCATTTTTCGATAATTTCCTGTGCTACTTGCTGGTGTTCGTATTTGGAGCTTTCCACCAGTGTTACCGCCTGGCTGAGGATCGTAATGTTTCCTTTCAGGATACCTTCTACAAATTCGGCAGGCGTATATTCTTTGCGTTGAATCCTTTTTTTTAGATAAGGATTTACGGTCGGTACATCGGCTACTCCCTTGTTCACCTTTAATCCTTTGTACAGATCGTCGTTTTCGGGATGTTCCATAATTTAGTTGAAAGTTGAAAGGTGAAGGTTGAAAGGTGGAAGAGGAAGCTGTTTTAACTTTCACCTTTCAACTTTCACCTGGTTATTTATTGGCTGTCACCTTCACAAGCCGTACCGGACCGTTCGGGTCGTTGCATACGAAATTGATGAGGGCTTCCAGTTTTGTTTTTATCTCTTTCGGGCGTACTGTCACTTTGAAAGTGGCTGTCGTGCCCGGCTTTATTTCTCTTTTGCCACCGGAAACAGCTACGCGTTCGTCTTCGCAGGTCACACTATAGATGACAAGCGGTGATTTTCCTGAGTTGGTAATTTCGATCGTGCCGATCACCCGACCGCCGACCAGTGGGATGAAACTGCTTTTGTCAGGTAGTTTGCCGAAGTCGAGCAAGGTACCCGATAGCTGGGCTACCGGAGCTTTCGCCTTCTCCGAGGCAGTCAGTTTGCTGAAGTCGTCTATGATATTGGCTGCAACATGTAGTTTGCCTTCTGTTCCTTTCTTCTGACCGATACTTTCGACCGTTACCGGAATTTCGGCTGTCATGCGGCCTTTCCGTTTTGCCTCTTTCGCATTCATGAGGATGGATATTTCGCCTGTTTCACCCGGAGCCAGTTTTGTAGGATTGGCTACGACGTTCAGATAATGAGGCGTCTTTCCTAAATGAATGTTCAGAGATGTCTTTCCTTCATTGATTATGTTGATCTTCTCTCCCAATGTTTCTTCCGGACGGACTGTGCTATAGAGGACATTCTTGGTTTGCAACTTCAAGTCGCCGATACTGTAAGGATAAATCAGTATGGGTTGAGCCTCTTTAGGGGTAACGTTTCCTTTGATACCTAAGGAGAAGCTGCCTTTTTGCCGTTACTGTAAATGGCTATGGTCTTGTAAAAAGGGCCGGGACGTCCTTTCGGGTTGTAGGTTACTTTTACTTCTCCGGTCTTTCCCGGAGCGATGGGCTCTTTGGTCCATTCGGGCTGCGTACAGCCGCAGGATGCTGTGATCCTCGTGATGACAAGCGGACCGTTACCTGTGTTTTTGATCGTAAATATGTGACTTGCCAATCCATCGGATTCTCCAATCGTACCGAAGTTATAGATCAGCTCATCTGCACTGATTCGGGCGTTATTTTGTGCCGATATACTGCTTATTGCAAACAGTATACCGGCAAGAATAAAGACTAGTTTGTTTCTGTTCAACATTCTTTATCGTTCAGTTTTCCTGTTATTATTCTACTTCTCCCCGGATCGTCAGGATAAAACTACCGGTTTTACCATTACTGTATACGGAAATAGTCTTGACAAAAGGACCGGGGCGGTCTTTCGGATTATAAGTGATTTTGATATCACCTGTTTTACCCGGAGCTATCGGTTCCTTTGTCCATTCCGGTGTCGTACAGCCACAAGAGGCGATGACACGTGTCAAGACCAACGGTGCTTCGCCTGAGTTCTTTATTTTAAAAGTGTGCGACACATTGCCGTTCGCTTCCTTGATCGTTCCGAAATCGAAAGAGGTTTCATCTGCCGAGATTACAGCTTTGTTTTGAGCTGAAGCTATTCCTGTTGCCAGCAGGATTGCCATAAAAATAAAAATAATCTGTTTCATCTTCTCTTTTTATTTAGCTATTGTTTAAAATGCAAAGATAATGTTTACTACTGAATTAGTTTCTTTAAAAAATAAAATTCTGCTTCCATCGCGAGTCGGGGATACCGGATTTGTGTGCACTTGCCATCGCTGGGAGTCTCACTCAATCTACCTTGATGATGTTTCCTTCCGTATGCGATACGAATTCCGGTGCGTACAGGCATTGGATCGTACTGATTCCTCCTGCATATTCACCGGTACGTGACACGTATACGGCATATTCCAGTACAAAAAGTCCCCTGGGGCAGGCGTTCGAAGAAGAAATTCTCCGAAACATCCGTCGGCGACTGGTAATACCAGACCCCGTCCCTATAGATAGAACCGGAAAGTTGGTCTGCCGGTTCAAAACATCCGGCTCGGAGGTCTTTCAGGAAGACGTAATCCATTTCGCGATCGGTACGGACCACAAGGCGGACGACCACTTTGTCGCCGACACTGAGCGGTTCATCCGGGGTGACCGGACGAAGTTGCCGCTCAGTCCCGTTATTGGTTTCTACGAATAGCAGCTTTTCTACGTTCAGGACGCCTTTCTGTTTTTTTACCTCGTTGATGTTCTGGAAGTATTGCTCGTAGACAGCTCCCCATGCAGGCGCCGAGCCTTCTTTCCGGATAGAGATGGAGGTTCCTTCGGATGAGGTCGCTTTTTCATCCGATATGGTTACTTTCAGATAGCCGGTGGCCAATTCGCCGCTTGTCGTGCTATAGGTTTGCTTGCCCCATTGGGCGGTGCAAGTGTTGGCAGTGTCCAACCAGTTGCTGCCTGTCAGAAGCAAAGTATAAATAGCGTTGACCGTTGCCGGTACGGATTTCCAGTTCTGCGTCTGTTTCTGGTTGAGTAACCATTGTTTCATACGATCTGTTTCTTGTTTGTCGGGCGAAACTTCATTGAAGAAAGCCATCAGCAGGCAATGGGTGTCGATCGGAGAGGCAAAGGCGTTTGCTCTGCTCCGGTTGTTCGCCCAATACATACCTTTGTCCGGAGAGGTCGAAGCTGTTTTACGCAGCCAAGTGATAATCTTTCCGGCAATCTCTTTATTTCCATTCCTCCACATGAGCCACCCTATTTCTCCTTTGCCGTGGATGGATTGTTTGTCCCACTGCTTTTCCGCCAGGTTCGTATAGTAGCGGATTGCTTCACGGGCCGAACCCAACTCCGGAATGTCTCGGTAATTGCTGCGGACAAACAGATATTCGATTTCCAATGGAGAAATTTCGTTTTTCTGCCAGTTCTTGATCTTTTGTAATGCCTCATAATCGGACTGGATTTGTTTGTCAACGAATTTGAGTGCTTTCATCTGCATCTCTTTTTCCTGCTGGTTATATTCGACTGCATTCAACTCCGTCAGTTGGCTCATCCCTTTCAGAATATAGAGTGTGATCTCCTGGCTCGGATACATGCCTTTGAACCAACCCCAACCTCCATCCGGCGTTTGCAGGTCGAGAAGATGTCGGAGGGCGGTTTCCCGCTGTCCTGCTGCCCGGTTCATATCGAAAAGGAGGGACAAACGCTGTTTTTGTTCCGTTTCATTGTCTGCTTCCAATACCCAGGGTGTTTCCTGTAGAAGGATGTTTTTCAGTTCTGCATTCTTTTCCAGGTTGGAATAGAGCGTAGAGGCATTTCCGCCCTGTGCTTTCCACTGGCTGATGACCTGCTGGATACGCGGGTGGACGGTGGCGATGTAGCTCGCCAAAGTGTTACTGTAATAAGAGGCGAACCAGGAAATGACGTTGTCGTTTGCCGGTTGGGATAGGGTCGGCAATGCCTGTACGGCATACCAGATAGGGTTGGCAGTCAGCTCCAGTGTCGTGCGGAACGGACGGATATTTTTGTTGTCTTTCGGGCGGATCACTTCTTCGTTCTTGTCGAACAGGTAGAACGGAGTACTTTCCGTTACCAATATCTCGTTCGAAAGAACCGGAATCAAATGTTGTTCGCCGTCACTTCCCTTTATCCGAATCGGCCATGATACGGCAACCGATAACACCGTCCGAAGAGGCCGGAACCTTGAATGACCAGTTGACAGTCGTGGTGCTGTCAACCCCCAGGTGAAAGGCTTCTGCGATTTGGTGAGGCAGATCACCGGCTGGCCGTTGCCCGGATCGAACAGTTCCAGGCTGGCGCGTCCGTCCATAGTGGCAGACGACTGGTTGCTGATTTGCGCCGTGATGGTCACTTCATCGCCCTGGCGCAGGAAGCGCGGAAGGTTAGGGGTTACCATCAACGGTTTGCTGGTGATGATTTCGCGGGACAGGTAGCCGTATTTCAGGTCTTCCGTCTGGGCCAGCAGTTGCAGTTTCCAAGTCGTGTTGCTTTCGGGCATCGTGAAGCTGAACGCTACATCGCCTGCTTCGTCGGTCACTAAGGCCGGATAGAAGAATGCGGTTTCGGCAAAGTTTTCACGAAGTTCGACCGGTTTGTTCGGGAAGAACGGTGTTCCATTTTCTTCCACTTCTTCTTCTGCTATGATATTAGCGACACCCTGGTACGCTTTTACTGCCGGTTCTTCTAGTGGCATACTGTCTTCGGTGATGTTGAGAACTTCGGTTATTGCCGGTGCTGTCCCTGATTTCATGACGGCTCCGGTTGCATAGCGTCGTTCGCTTTGTTCATATTGCCAACCGATTCTCAGTACGTCCTGCCAGTCGAGTCGGTCGTATTGGAACTGTGGGACGTTCAATCTTTTCCGATCTCCTGTTTCGTACCTGCTGCTGTTAGTGAATGCTGTCCCTTCAGAAAAACGAGGAGCATACAGATAAACATATCTTTTAGGAGAGAAAGACCAGCTGAAAGGCAATAACTTGTCCAATGAAGCATCGTACATGCCAGCCAAAACTTCAGCGGAGACGGTCAAGGAATCAGCATCCGTAATACGGAATTTCCAATTTTCCTTGCTTCCCGGCAGCAGGTGGTCACGGAATGTCTTTGCCTGGATATTCAATCTCCGATCCGGTTGCCGGCGTTGAACCGGAACTTGTTTCACATACATCTTGCCGTCTTTGACAAATGTGAAAGACACGGTGAAACCTTCCCCATCCGTTTCTTTGAACGGGATGCGGAATGTCCGGTTTTCATCGCTCAACTGGATCAGTTTGCGTTCCGTGCATTTATTGTCTGCTGTATAAATTTCATATAATATATGTGTGTCTTTGTCGGATGTTCCGAAAATAAATGCGGCCTCTTCTCCCGGCGCACAGGTCGTGTGCTCATTAACCAGCCAGGTATGCATAAATACGGGCGGCCGTTTATCCCGGCGGTTGTACAAGATGAAATCTTGATTGGCGGAAACTTCTTTTCCGTTGGAGTCGGTCGATTTCACTTCCAGGCGATAGCGTCCGGCGGGAAGTTCGCGGAATACGGCAGGTGATATTTCGTATCCCGTTATGAAAGTTCCAACAGTCACCAGTTTATTGATTTTGTACCGGTCTGCACCGAACATATCCTTTTCTGGCTTTTCGTCCGACAGTGAATAAATCGTGTAACTTCCTTCCGCAGATGTTTTTGCCTATTCACGGTATAGGCCGTTACCACAGCCTTGGCGGAATCATTTTCCATTTCCTCTCCGGGCATTTGGATATCCAACAGGATACCTGTATCGCCGACGGAGAAGGTATAGCTTGCCTCTTGTGTCTCTCCTTTGCTGTCGGTCAGGGTTGCCGTTACTTCGTAGCTCTGGAAGGCAGGGCGCATATCTGATGTTTCCGCCCGTTCGGGTATGAAGGAGATCGTGAAGTTTCCTTTATTGTCAATTTTGCCGTTCCGTTAGCCACCTGCTTGTATGTAAAATCGAACGGGTCCGGCATATAAAAACGTGTCCAGAACGGGCGACGGGTGATCGTCCAGTTTATTTCGCCTTCCTGCAAGTTTATACCGGAGAAAGTTTGTGCTTCACCTGTCAGTTTCACCGGATGGCCGAAAGACACCTCTTCCTTGAGCGGCAGGAAACTGACTTTGAAAGTCGGGCGTTTGTATTCTTCTACCCGGATATTCGTACGAGACCTTTCTGTGACAAGCGTGAAGTTCCCGCTCAAAGTCTGTGCCGGGATGGTGAACTCTCCGTTGAAGGAACCGAACCGGTCGGTCTTGAATTCTTTGCTGGCTACATCCTTGTAGTTGGCATCCCGCAGGGTGACGGTATAGGTGCGTCCGGCCACGACATGCGGGTTGTCCGTATCTTTCACATAAGCGATCCCTTTGAAGAATACGTTTTGCCCCGGCCGGTAGATGCCCCGGTCCGTAAAGAGTGACAAACCGACTGTCTCCTTTTTCCTGTCCGGAGCGGAAGTGCCGTAAGGATATATATTTGTGATGATGGAAGAGGAGTCTTCGCGAAGTACCGGACGTATGTGCTCGATTTTCTTTTTGGCCGGGAGGATGGCGATTCCCAACCGGTCTGTTTTGACTTCTCCCTGGCGTTGGATGGTTCCGTTCATCATATTGGTTTTGTAATAGATGACGGTTGCCCCTTCGATCGGTTTGCCGCTTTCGAGGTCGGTGACAAGTACTTCCGGGTTGTTTGTCTGGCTACGGGTGAGGGCTGCCAGACGGCTGACGCTAAAACGGTTGGAGACTGTCAGCTGCTTGCCGGGAACCGTGATCACATATTCGTATAATCCCAACCTGTCCATCGGAATGGCCAGCGTGGAATCGGCTTCGGTGTATGAGTTGGCGAGATTCATCTTGAATGTGACCTCTTTTACCAGTTCTCCCCGCATGCTTTTACTGTTCTTGCCGTAATTCCGCCAGGCATCTTCCGGCTGGCGAAGGCTTTTGTAGATGCGCACAACTAACCGGGGTGTGTTGACATACTTGATTTGCAATGTAAGGTCCTTGCCCGGATACACATTGTTGTCGGATTGGATATTCAGGACCGGCGTTTCCATTTCGTTTAACTGGTTCTTGAAAACGTTTATGCGGTCGTATTTGGGATATTGCGCGATACTTTCTTTGCAGAGCGAATAAATGAGCGCCTGGACGGAGTCTTGGTGAGCCTTGTTGCCTTGATAACGTTCCCGTTGGAGAAGATTCATCTCGGCAATGCGTATTTCGGCGGCAAACGGCTCTTTGCCGTATACATTATACAAACTGTCCAACGTGTTTCTGTAGTCGTTGGTGTTTGTAGACTGGCTGTCGTATTTATATTGCCAGTAGTCCAGTTCGTCCAGTAATAAGGCTTTTTTCGCCGGTTGTGTACGGCGGAAGTCGATCACATCTTCATACCGTTTATCCGACGACTGTATGTCGATCGCTCGGAAAGCCAGGAAATCATACAGAGTAGGGCGAAGTTGAGGCGTGTCTTTCCCTTTTTTCAGAATCAGGTTATACTGGCTGACCGGTGTTTGTTGCAGCAACCGAGCCGGTTGGAGAGATAGCGTCAGTTCCTGTTTGATCTTTTCTCTGAACAGATTGGAGGTCCATTCCCGGATATCATCGGGAACATAGCCTGCCAGTTCGGTCCGCTGGTTGACGTTCCAACGGTTTTGCATATAATAGTTGTTATACATCTCCGCGATCATGGGTGGAGTATGGCTACAGATGCGGAGTCGGGACATGTACCGGCATAAGTTTCCACCTCTTTGATCAGTTCGGGGAATGTATTGACGTCTTTTTCCAGCTGATTTTTCATCCGGGTGATAAGCGCCTGGATCAATGCCGGAGTGTTTTTCGTTTGGATGGCTTCTATGATAGCCTTTTCGTTGGTGGATACCTGATTTGCTTTCACGTAGAAGATCGTGGATACTATTCCGCATACGATCAGGGCTAAAACAATAATTGCTCTTATCTTCATATCTTTCAGATTTATGATTTCGGATTTATGAAGTATGACTGATAAATCATAAATCCGAACCCGTTTCTTAGATATAGATACAAAGAAAGAGCAAAAAGTTGTAAAATTACCGTTAATTAGGAGTAATTTTATTTTTTACGGACGTAGGTCAGGAATGTGTAAGGATACGGATTTTCTCGTCAGCGGGAAATTCCTGCCGTTCCACCTCTTCCCACAGATCCCAGTTGACAACCGGGAAAAATGCGTCTGCATCCGGAAACTCCCCGTGAATACGGGTCAGATACATCTTGTCGGCAATCCCTAATCCTTGTCTGTAAACCAGAGAACCTCCGATGATGAAGATGTTTTCTTCCTTTTCGCAGATATCCAGTGCGTCATGCATGGATTCGCAGGCAAAGCAATTGATGAAACCTGCTTCAGGCATCGTCGTCAGCACGACATTTTTACGGTTGGGCAATCCGCCTTTTGGCAAAGATTCGAAAGTTTTACGCCCCATTATTACGGCGTGTCCTGTTGTCAGGTCTTTAAAACGCTTCATGTCTGCCGGCATGTGCCAGAGCAGACCCAGATTCTTCCCGATCGCATTGTTGTCGGAAATCGCTGCTACAATTGAAATAGTACTCATTGCCATTTATGATTTATTATTTATAATTTATGATTTATGATTTCAAGTTTATGGTTTATGAGGTCTGACTATATGCAGTTCATGAATCATAAATCTGAAATCATAAATCTCTTATACGGCCACTTCTCCCTTGATATGAGGATGAGGGTCGTATCCCGTTAGGTTGAAATCCTCGTACTGGAAACCGAATATGTCTTTTACATCCGGGTTGATTTCCATCCGGGGAAGAGGCCGTGGATCGCGTGTCAGTTGCAACTTTACCTGTTCAAGATGGTTCGTGTAAATATGTGCGTCACCAAGCGTATGGACAAAATCTCCAGCTTTCAGTCCGGTTACCTGTGCCATCATCTGTAATAACAGGGCATACGAGGCAATATTAAAAGGTACGCCTAAGAAAATATCGGCACTGCGCTGGTACATTTGCAGGCTCAGGCGGCCGTTTGCCACATAAAACTGGAAAAAAGCGTGGCAGGGAGGCAGATTCATATTGTCCAGGTCTGCTACATTCCAGGCGCTGACGATGATACGGCGTGAATCCGGATTATGCTTGATTGTCTCTACCGCTTCACTGATCTGATCGATATTGCCGCCTTTATAGTCCGGCCATGAGCGCCATTGGAAGCCGTAGATATGTCCTAAGTTTCCATCCGGATCTGCCCACTCGTTCCAAATCCTCACTCCATGTTCCTGCAGGTATTTTGCATTTGTATCGCCCTGAAGAAACCAAAGTAATTCGTATATAATGGATTTCAAATGCAGTTTCTTTGTTGTGAGCAGAGGAAAACCGTCTTCAAGGTTGAAGCGCATCTGATGTCCGAATACACTGTATGTACCGGTTCCTGTCCGATCTTCTTTCTTGACTCCTTCGCGGAGGACACGATCGAGTAATTCTAAATACTGTTTCATTTTTCTCTATTATGACAGACAAATGTACGAAAGTGATTTGTATTAAGCAACATTATTCTACAGCATCGTTTGTTTTTGATAATAATAGCGTATATTTGTTGCCTATCTAACAAACATTAATTTATTAGTATCGAAAATGAAGAGACTATGTATGGCTGTCATGGCAATGTGTGTTTTGTTGTCATGCACTGAGAAAAAAGAGGAAGCCACTCTTTCTGGACTGATGAAATCTATTTTCGTATCAGAAGTACAGGGAAAACCGACTGCATTATATGTGTTGAAGAACCAGAATGGTGCAGAGGCCTGTGTGACAAACTGGGGCGGGCGCCTGGTATCGGTTATGGTTCCTGACAAGAATGGCAAAATGACGGATGTCGTCCTGGGATACGATAATATCCAACAGTATGTGGACAATCAAAACAATAACTACGGCGGGTTGATCGGTCGTTATGGAAACCGTATTGCAAATGGCAAGTTTACGCTGGATGGTGTTGAGTACCAGCTTCCGCAGAATAACAACGGACATTGCCTGCATGGTAGTCCGGAAGGTTACCATACGGTTGTTTGGGATGCCAAACAGGTAAATGACCAAAGTGTGGAATTGACGTATCTCTCCAAAGATGGTGAAGCCGGTTTCCCCGGAAATCTGAACCTGAAAGTCACATACACATTGACGAATGACAATGCCGTCGATATCAAATACGAAGCTACAACGGACAAACCGACTGTCGTGAACCTGACGAACCATAGCTATTTCAACCTTTCCGGTGTTCCGGGTTCTCAGATCTTGGATCATTCTATTATGATTGCTGCAGATACTTATGTTCCGGTTGATGAAACATTGATCCCGACCGGCACGCTTGATCCGGTAGAAGGAACTCCGATGGATTTGCGTACGGCTGTTGCCGTAGGCGCACATATCGATGATCCGTTCGATCAGTTGGTAAGAGGCAAAGGCTATGATCATAACTGGGTGTTGAATAATAATTGCGACATCAATGTGTTGGCTGCAAAGGCTGTTTCTGCAAAGAGCGGTATCGGCCTTGAAGTGTACACAAACGAGCCGGGTATCCAGTTCTATGCCGGAAACGCAATGACGAAGGATGGAGATAAAGGAAAGTTAGGTGTGATTTATCCGCATCGCGGTGCTTTGTGTCTCGAAACACAACATTATCCCGATTCTCCCAACCAGCCGAGCTTCCCAAGTGTGGTGCTGCGTCCGGGCGAAAAGTATTTCAGCGAGTGTATATATAAATTCACGGTTGAAAAGTAGGATACGTATTATTTTTAGGGAAACTTTCCGGTAATCGGAATGCTTGGAGGGGCGGCAGTAAAAGGCCGCCCTTTTTTTGTTTCCAAAAATCTTTGATTTATATCTGTTAATGTTTCTTCGTAAACAATATGGTTTGCCGTTTTTCACTATCTTTGCGATTGACATAGGATTGTCGAAGCTTTGACTTTTCGGCTGTTCTGTCGATGGATAACGTTAAGCGTTTAAGATATTATCTTTGGAACTGAAAATCGCCAACTTTCCAGTCGGACAAAGATAATAGACAACTGGACGCTCACGCTTGTTATATATACTTGTGTATATAGAATAAAGCGTGGGCTGTTGTTTATTATTTGTCCGATGGGTGTTTGGCGATACCTCAGTTTCAAAATAGTAGATTAACAGTTCCCACGCTTTTTAATTAATATAGATGCCAAACATGGGGAGCAGGGCGGCACCATAATTTGAGTATGAGCTCAGAAGAATCGGAAAGAATTGCAATCTGTTGCGTATTATTGGATATTGTGGAAGCTATGGGCACAAGTGCCGACATAAAGGGCTGCCGACATTATCAATCGTTGAGAGATAAAACGGATATTACCGATTCTGACTTTGAAGGGGCACGCTCCGTTTCGGTATTGTCCAGTTTGGTTACTTTGAAGGGGATGCATTATAATAAAAAGATGTTGCTTGCATTGACTGTATGTGATCTTTATTCCGGACACACCCCTGTGTCTCTTAATTTAAGGATTGCATTCGAAACATTGATGAATGCAATCGAATGGCCGATATCGTTTTCCGAGATATTGACGATCAGCCGGACGGAATAACTCTATTCATGTTTGGATGATACATATAGTCTTTCTTGTCGGATAAGTATCTTAATTACAATTAGTCAGTATGAAAAGACTCTGTGCATCCGGGTGTAGCCGTCCCGAACATCCGGATGTAGAGAGTGGCTACATCCGGGTGTAGAAAGCCGGAAGATGGGGGTGTTTCTGAACATTTCTGCTTGCTTTCCGCTCTTTTTCCTGCTTGTTTTCAATTAAAAAGTATCTTATGTTGACGAAATAACCTTCTTGCAAATGTATATTGACATGTTTCCTTCCGTGTTTGAAACAATACCGGCTATCTGTTTCAATGTCAGGGAGAGTGATACAAGTGTGACATAGGAGTGATACATGGATCAGGCATGTATCACTCTTGCTCTTATTGTTTATCAATGCTTACGAAGCAAAATGTGATAGAGTGATAGAGAATCTTGGAAAAACGATAAAAAGGAATCGGCCGTTTTTAGTCGTATTCAACATATTGCGGTCGGAATCAACAGCAATCATATAATGGGGATGGGGAAATGTCCGGATACAAAAAAAGGCTGATGAATCTGATTCACCAGCCTTTTGTATATCCAATATAATAGTTAAAACATCCCTTTTTCCAAATCAGCAGCTTTTACGCGGAAGATGTATCCGTTGCGCGAGAAGACTAATTCACCGTCTTCTTTCTTTTTCTGGTTTACTAATCGCTGGAATGCGATATTGGCACCTTTAACTATATTCTCTTCAAATTCTCTAACTTCTTGTTCACTCATGATGCTCAAGTTTTGTATAAATATCCGAATTATATATCTCTTTTTTATCACTCCTGAAACCTTTGGCGATTACTTCCATCGGTGACATGGAGTTGTCTGCAATCATCCAATAATCACAAATGGGGATATATAGTTCAAAGAGATTGTGAATACCTGCCTCGTAACGACGGCGGATAGTACTCTCCGGAATGTTATGTCCTCCGGCGGCCACTCTCATTTTTACTCGCTCCACTGCCAGATCCGGTGTGTTCAGCCAGAAATATAACAATGTCACATAATACCCTTCCCTTTGTGCTTCCCGAATCAGGTTTGCGCCTGAACGGGTGGCCAGTGTAGTTTCCATAGCAAACGTTTCGCCTGAAGCGATTAGTTCTTTAATGCGTTTATACATAATACGACTGGCTTCAACGGCTACCGCGATACTATCAGAATTAAAAGGGGAAAGCCCCTTGGCAATCTCGTCGGAATTTACGAACTCTTTACACTTCAACATCTCTGGAAGAATTGTGAAGGAAGCTGTCGTTTTTCCTGCTCCGTTGCATCCCGATATTATGTATAGATATGGCACTACTTACTGTCTTTTGTTGGGGCAAATATAGATAATAGTTTAATATGTTGGTTAATTTTATTCTCAAAAATAGTAAAAATGTGCAGAAAATGTACGGATAACCCCTCAGTTCGTTGTAAAAACAGGCGGTTTGGTGTAATTTAATGGCTTTGTCAAATGTCTGCAGCATACCTTTATACCCATAAAAGGTCGCTCATTATGCCGTCTGAGATGAAAATGCCTTTTTTCGAGAGGGTTAAAGTGTCGTTTTCACGGATAAGCAACCCTTGACGCAAATAGGTAGCTGCCTGCTGTTCGAGATAGGTTTGCTTTTCTTCTCCGAACCGCTCCCGGATATCAGCTGTCCGGATTCCCCACATTGTGCGTAGTCCGGTGATGATGAAGTCGTTGTATTTTGTGTTGATGTCCAATTCTTCTATCTCTATATCGGGAATGCCTGCCTTGATCCCTTGTAAGTAGCGGGGAAGGGAAGATATGTTCCATTGCCGGCTTTCTCCATTATAGGAATGGGCGGAAGGTCCGATGCCTATATATTTCGTGCCGGTCCAATAGGAACTGTTGTGCCGGGAAAAATAACCGGGACGGCCAAAATTGGAAATCTCGTAATGGAGATATCCGGCTTCGGTCAGCCGATTGATTAAAGTGGAGAAAAGGGTGACGCTCAAGTCTTCTTCTATAGGAGTCACTTTCCCGGCTTCCATCAATTTATATAGGGCTGTCCCTTCTTCATATATTAAGTGGTAGGCTGATATATGGGGAATTTCCAGACGGATCGCGTCATCCAGATTCTCTTGCCACTCTTCCAAGGTCTGTCCGGGCAACCCGTATATCAAGTCGATGCTTATGTTTTGGATGCCGTTTTCTTTGCAAAGCCCGACTGCGCGCAAAGCCTGTTCGCGGTCATGGCGCCGGTTCAGGAAACGGAGGTCTTTTTCTTTGAAACTTTGTACTCCCATACTGATCCGGTTGAAGGGCAGGTTGCGGAGGGAGGCGACGTATTCCGGTGTCATATCGTCAGGATTGGCTTCCAGCGTAATTTCTGTGCATGAGCTTGTGCCGAACAAGCGGTCCGCAGCCTCGAATATCCGTTCGAAGTCGGCCTGTTGAAGTTGGGAGGGCGTACCGCCTCCGAAATAAATGGTGTCAAGAGGTTCCCCTCCTATATATTCCTGACGTAATTCCATCTCCCGGATAGCTGCATCGATATACGGCTCTTTGAACTTCATATCCGTATTGGAAAAGAAGTCGCAATACAGGCACCGTTTGGCGCAAAAAGGAATATGGATATATAAACCTGCCACTTAGTTCTGCTTTTTAACGATACAAAGATAGCAACATTTTATCTCTATCTGTCTTTCTTTCCGCTCTTTATCTTTGAACTGTTAAACAACATAGTTCTCAAACACCGGGTTTGAAATTGTTTTTCTCCTTTACAATCTCTAATTTGCGGTCCCGTGAATGAAAAGGGTTTTCGGGGCAATCTTTATTGTTAAACACAAATTAATACCTTGATATCATGAAAGTATACCAAACAAACGAAATTAAGAACATCTCTATCTTGGGAAGTTCGGGCTCTGGGAAAACCACTCTCGCTGAAGCAATGCTTTACGAGGGTGGAGTTATAAAAACGTCGCGGAAGTGTGGAGTCTGGAAACACTGTGAGCGATTATTTCCCGGTTGAGAAGGAGTATGGTTACTCGGTATTCTCGACCGTTTTCAGTGTAGAATGGCAGGACAGAAAGTTGAATTTCATTGATTGTCCGGGTTCAGACGATTTTATCGGCGGTGCAGTTTCCGCTCTGAACGTGACAGACACGGCACTGATGGTACTGAATGCCCAGTACGGCGTGGAAGTCGGTACAATCAACCAGTTCCGGTATACAGAACAATTTCATAAGCCGGTTATCTTTGTTGTGAACCAACTGGATAACGATAAAGCTGATTATGATGGGACAATCGCCCAGCTGCGTGAACAATGGGGAGGTAAGGTTGTTCCTATCCAGTATCCGGTTTCTACGGGTTCGTCTTTCAATGCGGTTGTCGATGTGTTGAAAATGAAGATGTATCGTTGGAAACCTGAAGGTGGTGTTCCCGAAGTGTTGGAAATTCCGGCAGAAGAAATGGATAAGGCGATGGAACTTCACAAGGCATTGGTCGAATCGGCTGCCGAACATGACGACATGTTGATGGAAAAATTCTTTGAAGAAGGTACATTGAGTGAAGACGATATGCGTGCCGGTATTCGCGCCGGTCTCGTTATCCGGGGGATGTTCCCGGTATTCTGCGTATGCGCGGGCCGTGACATGTGCGTTCGTCGTACGCTTGAATTTCTTAGGTAATGTCGTTCCTTGTACGGATAAGATGCCTCGCCCGGTTACGACAGAGGGTGTGGAAGTGACTCCCGACTCCAACGGACCGACCAGTTTGTTCTTCTTCAAGACGACTGTAGAGCCGCATATCGGTCAGGTTTCTTATTTTAAGGTGATATCAGGTAAGGTAAAAAGAAGGTGACGATTTGTTGAATGCCGATCGTGGTTCGAAGGAGCGTATCGCGCAGTTGTTCTCTGTTGCCGGACAAACCCGTAACGCCGTCACCGAAATGGTTGCCGGAGATATCGGTGCTACCGTTAAGCTGAAGGATGTTCGTCGTGGTAACACATTGAATGGTAAGGGATGCGATTATCGTTTCGACTTTATCAAATATCCGGACCCGAAATATCGTCGTGCCGTGAAGCCGGTTAATGAAGCAGATGCTGAAAAAATGATGGAAATCTTGATACGTATGCGCGAGGAAGATCCGACGTGGGTAATCGAGCAGTCCAAGGAATTGAAGCAGACAATCGTTTCCGGCCAGGGAGAATTCCATCTTCGTACGTTGAAATGGAGAATCGAGAACAATGATAAATTGCCGATCGAATTCTACGAACCGAAGATCCCGTATCGTGAAACGATCACGAAAGCAGCCCGTGCGGACTACCGCCATAAAAACAGTCAGGTGGTGCGGGGCAGTTCGGTGAAGTTCATCTGATCGTCGAACCGTACTACGAAGGTATGCCGGCACCGGATACATATCGTTTTGGCGGACAAGAGTATAAAATCAGCGTACGTGATACGCAGACTATAGATTTGGACTGGGGTGGAAAGCTGGTGTTTGTTAACAGTATCGTTGGTGGAGCCATCGATGCCCGTTTCCTGCCGGCTATCTTGAAAGGTATTATGGCTCGTATGGAGCAGGGACCGTTGACCGGGTCGTATGCCCGTGACGTGCGCATCATCGTCTATGACGGAAAGATGCACCCGGTAGACAGTAATGAAATTTCTTTCATGCTGGCAGGCCGTAATGCTTTCAGTACCGCATTTAAAGAAGCCGGTCCTAAGATCCTGGAACCTGTTTATGATGTAGAAGTATCGGTTCCGGCTGATTATCTGGGCGACGTGATGAGTGACCTGCAGGGACGTCGCGCCTTGATTATGGGTATGAATAGCGAGAAGGGATTTGAGAAACTATTGGCAAAAGTGCCTTTGAAAGAGATGTCTTCGTACTCGACATCTTTGAGTTCCATCACAGGTGGACGTGCTTCATTTACCATGAAGTTCTCCAGCTATGAATTGGTTCCGTCGGATGTCCAGGACAAGCTGTTAAAAGCTTACGAGGCAACTCAGGCAGAAGATTGATTTGGATTTTCTATAAATTGTATGAAGGCTGCCCCTGTGAAGGAGTGGCCTTCATTGTTTTTTTCATATGGCTGTTGCAATGCCGTAATATGAAGTACGTTTTTTTGTATCGTGTTAATAGAAACAACATGAAACTAAGAAAGTATTATCCAACCATTGTCCTGTCGGACATTCACCTGTTTGGTATGGGGATATCCATTATCTGAATTCCGGTGATTGGGTGGAAAGCCTTACGGCTTTTGTCGAAAATGAACAAGGTGAATAGAATATTGTTTTTTATAATAAGGAGGGATACACAGCGGATGAAATGCAACCTTCCTGTTTACACTATGCCGAAGTGATATGAAAATATTGTTTATCATACAGGGTGAAGGCCGGGGACATCTGACTCAGGCACTTTCTCTCCGTCAGAAGCTGACGGACGAAGGCCATCAGGTGGTTGGTGTCCTGGTTGGCAAAAGTCCTGCCCGCCGTCTTCCAGATTTCTTTAGCAAGAAGATCGAAGCGCCTGTCTATCCGTTTGAAAGTCCCAACTTCCTGCCTTCCGCCCAAAATAAACAGGTCAACCTGGTCAAAAGCGTAGCTTATAATGTTTTCCGGTTGCACAAATATATGTCGAGTATCCGGTATATCAACCGGATGATAAAGGAGACAGGAGCAGATGTGGTCATAAACTTTTATGAGCTGTTGACCGGACTTACTTACCTGTTTTGCCGGCCGAAAGCTGTCATGGTCTGCATTGCGCACCAGTACTTATTCCTGCATCCGGACTTTACTTTTCCGAAAGAAAATCGTCTGTCGCTTGCTTCCTTGAAGTTCTTTACCCGCATTACGGCTATCGGAGCTGCTAAGAAGTTGGCGTTATCTTTCCGTAAGATGCGGGAGGTTCCGGCCGACGGGATCGTGGTGGTTCCTCCTCTTTTGCGTAAGGAGGTTTTAGAAATGACACCGACAAAAGGGGATTATCTGCATGGCTATTTATTGAATAGTGGATTTGGTGAAGAGATATGTTCCTGGCATAAGGTACATCCGAGTGTCGAACTGCATATCTTTTGGGATAAAAAAGAGGTGCTTCCTGAAGTGAAAGTTGATTCCCGTCTTTCTTTCCATCAATTGAATGATACACTGTTTGTCCGTTATATGGCAGGAGCGAGGGCGTATGCCACGACTGCCGGGTTCGAGTCTGTTTGTGAAGCGATGTATTTGGGTAAGCCTGTTCTGATGGTTCCGACACATATTGAACAAGCTTGTAATGCTTTTGATGCCGTTCATGCCGGGGCCGGCGTTATTGCGGATCGGTTCGATCTGGATGCTTTGTTGCAACTGTCGCAAACGCATCAGCCGGATCTTGCTTTTTCTCATTGGGTGAAGCAGGCGGATTGGTTAATCCTGCGTGAGTTCCGCCCGGACTTATTGATGGAGGAAACACCTGCTTCCCTATGGCATCGCTTGTCTACCCGTTGGATATACCGGTTTGGAAAATCGTTATCGATTTGATGGCGGTTTATTGATTCATGATTTGACAGATTTGAAACATGAAAAAAGATCTATCGGTGAATTAACAGACAAGGCGCAGCCTTGTCTGTTAATTCACCGATAGATCATCATTTTAAGGTTCAAATATTCTTATATACTATTTCAACGCCTGCTCGATATCCGCAATGATGTCATTTGCATTTTCGATGCCGACAGACAGGCGGATCAGGTCGGGAGCTACGCCTGCTTCGATCAGCTGTTCGTCCGTCAACTGGCGGTGCGTATGGCTGGCGGGGTGGAGGACGCAGGTACGGGCGTCCGCTACGTGGGTCACGATGCAGATCATCTTCAGGTTATCCATAAAGCGGATCGCATCTTCGCGGGAACCTTTCAGGCCGAAAGCGATCACGCCACAAGTCCCGTTCGGCATGTATTTTTTGTGCCAGCTCGTAATATTTGTTGCTCTTTAATCCGGGGAAGTTCACCCAAGCGACCTGCTCGTTTGCTTCGAGCCATTCGGCAACCTGCTGGGCGTTCTTGCAATGTTGAGGCATACGCAGGTGCAAGGTTTCGAGTCCTAAATTCAAGAGGAAGGCGTTCATCGGAGCCTGGATGGAACCTAAGTCACGCATCAACTGTGCCGTTGCCTTTGTCATATAAGCCATCTTGCCGAAAGCTTTTTGTGTAGGTCAGGCCGTGATAGGATTCGTCCGGGGTTGTCAGGCCGGGGAATTTGTCGGCATGTGCATCCCAGTCGAAATTGCCGCTGTCCACAACCGCACCGCCTACGCTTGTCGCATGGCCGTCCATATACTTGGTTGTAGAATGCGTCACGATATCGGCTCCCCATTCGAACGGGCGGCAGTTGAGCGGCGTAGCGAATGTGTTATCCACGATCAGAGGCACACCATGACTGTGGGCGATACGGGCAAACTTTTCGATATCGAGCACACTCATGCCCGGATTGGACAAGGTTTCGCCAAACAAAGCCTTTGTGTTCGGACGGAAAGCAGCCGATATTTCTTCTTCCGAAGCATCAGGGTCGACGAATGTCACTTCGATGCCCAACTTCTTCATTGTCACGCCGAACAGGTTGAACGTTCCACCGTAGATCGTGGACGAGCAGACCATATGATCGCCGGCCTGGCAGATGTTGAATACGGCATAGAAATTGGCTGCCTGTCCGGAAGATGTCAGCATGGCGCCTACGCCACCTTCCAAAGCGGCGATCTTGGCTGCGACAGCATCGTTTGTCGGGTTTTGCAGGCGGGTATAGAAATATCCGCTCTCTTCCAGGTCGAAGAGTTTGGCCATCTGTTCACTGGTGTCATACTTGAATGTCGTGCTCTGATAGATGGGCAGGACGCGCGGTTCTCCCTTTTTCGGTTGCCAGCCTCCCCTGCACGCAGAGGGTTTCCGGCTTTAATGAATTGTTCATTATGATAATGTTTTTTACTATGTATTTGTTATTATCCGGCAAAAATAAGGAATAGTTTGTTTGTATCACAATATCTTCTTCTGTAAAATACGGAACCAAATGAATGCGACGATCCCTTTCAGCATACTGGAAATGCTGATTGCCCACCAGACACCGGTAATGCCCAGCCCCATTGCTGTCAACCCGATCGCCATTGGGATACGAAGGCTGTTGAACGTGATGCTGATGATGGCGGGTGGGAGCGTGCGGCCCGTACCGTAGAATAATCCCTGCATTGTTATTTCCAGCATCATGAACAACATAGAGTAGCCGTCGATGCGAAGGAAAACGCCTCCTGCCTCATAAGCGGCCTTTTCGGGTATGATCAGTGAGAATACTTCGCTGCCGAAGAACACGAAAAGCAACGTACAGAAGATTCCGAACAGGGCAGTCATTTTCAGTGTCGTATGGTAAGCACCCAGGACACGTTCTTTTTCCGGGCGGCAAAGTTTTGCGCCACGAACGTGCTTAGAGCCGTGCTGAATCCTTGCGAGGTATTCCAGGCGATCGCTTCGATCTGTCCGCCGGCTGTCATCGTCATCAGTCCGATATGTCCGCCATAGGTGGAGGCCGTGCGTGCCATCATCAGGTTGATAACGGCAAACAGACTGTTTAGCAGTGCTACGGGAAGCCCCAACTGAAAGATTCGTCTGCTGTAGCGGCTTTTCAACCGGATGAGGAACGGGAATCCTCCGAATAGCCGTTTTTTCTTTTTCAGGTAATAGATAAAGATGGCCAGTACGGTCGCTTCCGACAACCAAGTCGCACAAGCCGCTCCGTTTGTTCCCATTCCAAACCCGAATATAAACAACGGATCGAGTACCATATTCATGATCAATCCGCTACCGCTGACATAGAACGGGATTTTACTTAGTCCAGCCGCATTATAAATTCCGGTACAGGCGGCTGCCAAGAAAATGAACGGAAACCCGGTTGCCACGATCTTGAGATAAGATACTGCTGTGCCGGAAATTTCTGTGTCGAGCTTGAAGAAACTGATGATCGGATTTGCCAGGACGAACAGCAGAAATCCCCAACAGACGGAAATCATAAGGGCGATCGTCAGGTTGTGGGAGGCAAAGGCGCGGGCATCATCTTCCTCACGGGCTCCGATGCTTTGTGCCACGCTGACTTCCGAACCCACTTTATTCAGATAGGAGATCGAAGTCGTCATCCACGTCAGGATACCGACAGCTCCGATAGCGGCTACCGCTTCGCTACCCAGACGCCCTACCCAGGCCATATCGGTGATACTGTAGGCCATTTGTATAAACGAGGTTCCCATGATGGGTAGCGCCAGGTTGAACAGTTGCTTTTTAATAGGCCCTTCTGTCAGATTTTTTTGTTCCTTGCATGTTTGTTTATTTAATTCGGGGACAAAGATACGATGTTTTCCGCTGAAAAGATGTCGGCATGCAGCATGCCGGGGAGCTTTTTGCCTGAAAACAGCCTCTACATGCCTCATGCCGGGATGTTTTTGTTGGAAAACAGCCTCGCATGTTTCATGCCAGCTTCTCTATAAACAAAAACAGCCTGTCGCGAGTGGCGGCAGGCTGTACGGATAAAAATTAGTATCAGAAATTGATGTTTACCCCGATCATCGCGCTGAAACTCTGCATCGGATAGCCGTAATAGAGTTCGTATTTCTGGAACAGGACGTTGTTCAGTTTCAGATACAGCCCGAAGGTGTCATTTAGGGTGTAAGTTCCGGTCAGGTTGAGTTCGTTGATGTTTTTCATCTTTTCACCTTCCGATCTTCCTAAGAACGTCTTGCGGCCGGTTGCTAAATAATAATCCAAAGAAGCAGTTACTTGGCTGATCGGACGGACGGTGATGCCGGCTGTCAATTCCATTTCGGGTTTGCCGTAAGCATCTTCGATATCGTCGACGTTCCAACTATTGTAGACACCTTTCAGGTTGATGTCGAATAATTGCTGATAGCTATATTTCAGATTGACACCGCCGAACGCATGTTTTGCATTTGCTTGCAAAGCTCTACTGGTATTGGCAAAAATATCGCCTTGCACACTTGGAGCAAGGAGCGTCGGAGCAAAGAAAACTTCATCACTCGTGATCTTATATCCCCGAATACATCGAACCAGAAACCGGGAGCGATACCGCTTCTGATACCGACCGTCCCATCCAGATAGTTACGGGAAGGAAGCAGCTCCATCGTCGGGTTGATATAGCGGTTGACCTGCGAAATTTCGTACATGCTGTTTGAGTAGAGTTTGCCACCGGCAACCAGGTAAAGCTCGGTTTTATCGGCAACTTCCACGTCAGCCGTAATATTCGGGGAGGCCATGAATTTGCTGTTGTCACCGGTCACGAACATGATGTTCGCACCTAACTTCAAATTCCAATTGTCTCCCGACACTTTGTAATAAGGCGAAAGAGTTGCTTCGGCATGGTTTTCAAATTCCAGATATTCCTGTCCGCCCATTGTCGGCAGGCTGTAATTGAAGTATTCTACGTTTCCTCCTAATCCGATGCGCTGTTCACCGCCGAAACGGGCGTTCAAATCAAACTTTACGTCGAACGTATGTTCCGTAGGTCCGTCCTGCTCCTTGCTTAACGCATATTTATGGGAGAAGTTGGTATATCCGAGATCTAACAGATAGCCGACAGGAGCGTCTTCTTTCGATTCGACTCCGATCTTTGCCTGGATAGTCTGGTTTACCTGATTGGTCTCACGGTCGAAATTTTCCGGAACTAATGTTACTGATGATTCGGGACTGTAAACCGGTAGCCCGTAGTAATTGAATGCGGAGTATCCGTATTTGATCCCCATGTCCAACGATAGTTTTTCAAATGCGTGTTTGAAGTTGAGTCCACCTAAGTTATCATTCAATTTGGCCTTAACCTTGTCGAAGTCCGTATCGATATATTTCACCTTCCCGTTCGTCGAACGATGGGAGAACCAGATATTCAGCTTATCCTTGTCCGTGCTCAGGATGTGGTAGCCTAAGTCGCCGTTCAGGTTCAGATACGTACCGCCGCCGAAGTTGAAATAACCGCGGCGTTTGTTGTACTGGATATCCGTCATGATATTGCCTGAAGGCAGGAGGCTGATCTCCTTCTCCGGATCGGCGGGGACGGTGAAAGTCGCGTAGTCGATCGCCATCTTCTTGACAACCGGTTCTTTGATGACCGGCAATGTGTTCACTTTGCTGGCCTCCTGTACGGTCGGGTCATATTCGCGTTCAAGCGTCATTTCCCGGTTCAGGTTTTTTCCTTCGTTTTGTCTTCCTGTGCGCTGACGGTTGCGACACTCCCTAACAGGGCCATCACACACAGTGCTTTGATGTTGTATATTGTCTTCATCACTTTTTCTTAGTTCTTAAGTTTACCCAATCTATTTTCTATCATACCGGCGATATCGTCGTCACCTTTATAATTGTTCTGCAGGCTGGTGAGGTATTGACGAGCCTGGAAGTCATCACCCTGGCGGATATAGATGTCGGCCAGCAGGATAAATCCGCGAGCCAGCCAGTATTGGTGAGGCGTACCGTTCTCAATGAAGTTCATGAGCACCTTTTCGGCATTCTTGTCATCGTTGGTATCGTAATATAGTTGGGCCAACAGATATTTGGCCTCCGCACCGTGTACCGTACGGGTATCTTTGCTCAATTCTTTCAGGTCGGCAAGCGCCTTGTTCGCCTGTTTTTGGGCGATATAGGCTTTAGCACGTACGTAACGGGCTTCGGCTTCCAGTTCGGGAGAGAGCTTCGGTTCTTTCAGCAATTCGTCTGCCGCCAGAAGGGCATCCTTTTGCTGTCCCGTCTGCAAGGCGCAGCGCATGATGCCTAAACGGGCGGCCTGTCTGTTCTCCGGATTCTCGGCTACGATCTGCAAGCGTTTGAAGCTTTCCAATGCGGCCGGATAATCTTTGCTCAGGTATTCGATTTCGGCCGTGCGGGCAACCGATTCTTCGAGGAACTTGGTGTCGCCGCTGGCAATGACCGATTTGAACCGTTGGATGGCTTCGTCGAACTCTTTCTTGGCAAAAGCGATGCTACCTAAGTAGAAGTTGGCATTCGAACTGAACGCCCCTTCAGGGAATGTTTGCAGGTAGTTGATCAGGCTACGGCGAGCACCGTCGTTGTCACCGCGCATGAAGAGTTTTTCGGCGGCGATATAGGTCAGCGAATCCTGTTCGCCTACTTCCAAGCGGATGTTGCCGCCTATGGAGTTCACATAGCTGGCATAAGCATTGATATCGTTGAGGTCGATATAAACAGACTTCAAATCCTGCAATGCGATTTTAGCTTCTTCGCTACCCGGATAATTGCTGATCACCTGCTTGTAGGCGGCGAGCGCCTTTTCCGGCTGGTTGTCGTTGTAGTATAGTAAACCGAGCTGGATGCCTGCTTTACGTGCCAGGCTGCTCAGAGGAAATTCGCGGATCAGCTTTTTCGAACGCCTGTGCGGCGGAAGAGCTGTTTTCGAGCAAGACATAAGAGCGTCCTTTCTCGAACAACGCATCGTCTACATATTGCGATTCCGGATATTCGCTGATCAGGCGGTCCATTGCGCTGATCTTGCCTTTATAGTCTTTCTGCAACCCTAACAGGAATCCTTTCTGGTAGATCGAGTAATCGCCAGCGGAAGGAGACAACTGGGCTGCACGTGAATAGTTTTCTTCTGCCAGACTGAACTGGCGGTTCTGATACAGGCAATCGCCGATACGGTTGTAAGCGTCAGCCAAAGAAGCGGCCTGCCGGTTACTTTCCAGGTCGACATATTGGCGGAAACGGTTCAGGGCCGCACTGTAATCCCTCAGTTTGAAATAGCTGTAACCTAAGTTATAATAAGCCAGAGCATACATGTCCGTATTGCGCTGGCGCGTATTGTTCAGATACGTGCGATAGTCCGATATCGCGTTTTCATATTCTCCCATGCGGTAGTAGGATTCGCCACGCCAGAAATAGGCGTCGTTGCGGGCTTCCATATTATAAGAACCGAGCTGGATTGCCTGGCTGAACAAACTAACGGCGTCATCCAGCTTGACATTGGCAAAAGCCTGTGTTCCGAGTTGGAAAAGGATGTCCTGTTTGGCTTCCAGTATCTTGGTGCTCGGATGTTTGATCTTGTTGATTGATTTCAAAGCGGCTTCGTAGTTTTTGGTAGTCAGGTAGACTTCGACCAGATAGTCGTTCACCTTGTCTGCGTATTGCGAGTTAGGAAAATCGTTCAGGAAGTCTTCGAAGATCGTCACCGACTCGCCGAACCCTGTAAATGCCGTTTCGTGGATGAGCAATGCGTAGTTGTACATGGCGACTTCCTTTATCTGTTTGTCGAATGAAGAGGTGGCAGCAGCCTCGAATGCCATGCGGGCATTGTTTTTGTAGCCTAACTTCAGGTAAGACTGTCCGAGATAGAGATAGGCGTTCTGTGTCAGCTCGTCGTTCTGGCGTACGGTCCGGCTCAGGGCGTTGACCGTATTGCTGTAATTCCCTTTATTGAAGTAGCATACACCTAAAATGTACAGATCGCTGCGGAGCGGGTTTTCCGTAGATGAAACATATTTGCTCAACATCCGGATCGCTTTTTCCTGGTCGCCTAAATGATAATATGAATCACCGACGATCCGGTACATCTCGCTGTTGTTCTTTCTATCGGGATATAGAGAGAGAAGCTCTTCACCTTCTTTTCACCACCTTTTCGTATTTGCTCTGGATAAAATAAATCTGTGCGATGTAGTATTGTGACTGCTCGCGGTATTTCGGCTCTCTTTCAGACGGGAAAACTCGATCAGAGCATTGTTGTAATTCCCCATCGCGTAGTCGATGTAGGCGACATAATAGGTCGAGGCTTCCTTATATTTGTCTCCGACCTGCTCGATCCGTGCGAAGTAGCCGCGGGCTTTTTCCATCTCACCAGTCTGCAACAGCGAATAAGCCAGACGGAAAGAATAAGCCTCCTGCTGTTCGGGACTCAACATGTCGATATCGGCTTCGTTGAACCAGAAAATAGCTTTTTCATATTCACCGCGTTTGAAATGTACGGAACCGATCATGTAACCGATCTCGTCGCTATGGCGGGAAGCTGGATATTCTTCCAGATAGTCTTTTAGCAACTCGTCTGCATTAGGGCGTCCCTGTTCATAAGCGGCATAGACCAGCATATAGTCTGCCTCTTGGATCAGGTCGGCATTCGTGGAATGCTGTTTGTAAGCCTCCAACTTGTCAATGCAACCGGCATAATTTTTAAACTAAACAACTCTTTCCCTTCTACAAATAGGCGATCCGGTGCATCAAACTGGTACGACCGCTGCCCGTATGCGACATGACTCCCCCACCACTATGCACAGTGGAATAAGTATTCTTTTCATCACTCCTTAGCTTTTTATAATACAGATATATATATAAATATAACGGTATATGTTGGTTCTAAGTTGCAAATATAAGAAATATATTACTTTATATAGCGGTCTACTGCTTTTTTTGATAGATTGCAATCCGAAATCGTCCGGATTCAACTGGTTGGCTGGCAGAATAATGATCTCGGCTGCATCGTCTTCAGCTTTTGCTCCGTCGAAGGATTCGGTCAGACATTCGAAGAACATATCGACCGTATGTACCTCGAAGCCGGAATAGGGATAAAGATTGGGAATGGAAAAGAGATAACGGCAGCCGGCGATGTCAAGTCCCGTTTCCTCTTTCACTTCCCGGTGGGCTGCATCTTCGGCTGATTCATACATATCGACAAAGCCTCCCGGCAAGTCGAGTGTCCCTTTAGCGGGTTCTTTGGCACGACGTACCAACAGCAGTTCTCCTTTTGAATTGCGGATGAAGCAGGCGACAGCCGAGGAAGGATTGAAATAATAGACGAACCCGCAAGTTGTGCATTGTTTGGCTTTCTCGTTGCGTTCCACAAATGTCCTGGCTCCGCATTTCGGACAATACGTAAATTGATGTAAAGGATGGGACATGATATTTTATATTTAATAGTCAGGCACGGATTACACGGATTTCACTGTTCTAACAAACTGTGCAATCCGCGAAATCCGTGCCTGAAATAGCTTTGTGTTTTTATTACTTCACTTCCCAACCCAGTGCGCTTGCGCCCAATACGGCTGCATCGCTTTCTTTCAATTGGGAGAATAATAATTTTGTCTTGCCTTCGAACACTTTCAACATGTTCTTTTCCATTGAACGTTTGATCGGATTCATAATCAGATCTCCGGCTTTAGTTAGGCCTCCGAACAGGATGATCGCTTCTGGGCTGGAGAATGCAACGAAATCAGCGAATGCTTCACCCAGGATGTTACCTGTGAATTCGAAGATTTCCAAAGCCAGCTTGTCATTCTTCATTGCTGCGTCATACACGTCTTTGGATGTGATTTCGTCCGGATCCAATTCGCGAAGCAAGCTGTCATCCTTACGGATTTCCAGAAATTCGCGTGCCGTACGGGCAACTCCTGTAGCAGAAGCATATGCTTCCAAACAACCTTGACGACCACAACCACAAGGACGTCCGTTATTACGACGCATGATCACGTGACCTAGCTCGCCTGCAAATCCATCATGCCCGTAAACCAGGTTACCGCCGATTACGATGCCGCTCCCGACACCTGTACCTAATGTGATCACGATAAAGTCTTTCATACCGCGGGCAGCACCATACGTCATTTCACCGATAGCAGCTGCATTCGCATCATTTGTCAATGCCACGGGCACACCACCCACCTTTTCGCTGATTAATCTGAGCCAAAGGAATTTTACCTTTCCAAGGAAGGTTTGGTGCAAATTCGATACAACCGTTAAAGAAGTTACCGTTCGGAGCTCCTACACCTATACCTTTTATTTTATCTACACCGCCTGCCTGGTCGATCACTAATTTCAGGCCATTTGCAAGTTCGCTGACATAATCGTCGACATCAGTATACTTTCCGGTTTTAATTGAACTACTGTACAAGATCGTTCCTCTTGCATCTACTACGCCAAAAACAGTATTGGTACCACCTATATCGATACCTACTACATAAGGCTTCTCCATGATTTTTATATTTTAGATTAATAATGCTTTTTCTGGAAAGCAAATATAAGAGGAATCTGGTAAGGTACAATGATTTTATTCAAAAAAACCGAAATGGACGTGAATATGTTACCCGATATGTTATTTAGCAGGTAAAATTTCAATCCAATAATCGTCTGGATCATTGATGAAATACAAGCCCATCTCGTTATTTTCGAAACAGATGTATCCGAGTTCTCGGTGATATTCGCGTACCTTGTCATAATCGCCGGCTACACGGAAACAGAGATGGCTTTCATTGTCTCCCCAATTCGTATGCTTCTTTCCGGTCGCGAAGCCAGGTCAGTTCCAACAGAAATCCTGTCTCGTTGTCTGTCAGATAAACCAAGGTGAACGAACCGTCTGTCGCTTCCTTTGCGGTGATGTTCTTTCAAACCAAGCGCTTTTCCATAAAACGCAATACTTCTGTCCAGATCCAAGACATTGATATTAAAATGATCAAATCTGCTCTTTATTTCCATTTTCTCTCTATTTTTTTATTTTCTATTTTCAAATGTCTGTCCCTTCTCCCGGAACGGATATCAACGCATACCGGCAACCACGCAATTCCGCGTAAGGTCTGAAAGCAACCACCTCCGCCGGACGATCCCAAAAATGCATCGGTACAAAGATATTGGTTTTGATATGATCTACAAACTGTTGTGCACCGCGCATGAAGTCGGTCCCGATACGCGGATCGACCGGAAACATGGTAGCATCTAGCTTGTCGGTCGCCTTTGCCAAATCACCTAATTCTTTCAGATAATTTTGTTCTGCTTCTGCGGCTTCTTCGGGAGTCGATTCGTCTTTCCAGTGCCAGTTATTTAGGTCGCCGGCATGGAAAAGGCGTTTCCCTTCGGCTTCGATCAGGAAGGATATGCCGGAGTCTGTCGATCCGAATGCCTTGATCCGCAAGTTATGATCTTCATAAAATCTCCTTTTTTGAGATAGATCGCATCTTCTTTCCCCGCCCGGTTCCTTTTCAAAATATCTTTGCCGAAAAGATAGACGATACCTTTTTTGTATGTTTTCCATCTCAAAACCTCCGGATTGAAATGATCCGGATGGAAATGGGATGACAATACATATAATGTACCCGCACGATTCAATAGTTTCTCATGCACGAAACCTTTTTCCGGTGACCTCCCTGTGTCTTTATAATAATCGATCAAAATGGCAAATTCGTCTGCCTCGATAGCAAAACCACTATGGTAGATATAAGTAAGTCTCATGTATATTTTCCTTTTTTTTATAAACAAAACACGGAAGGTCGCATTCTTGTTGTGCAAATCAGCGTTCGTTTGCGTCCGGTCAATGCTGATTACGATATTACAACTTTATTTCCAGTTGCTCCATCATCACCCCTGTCTTTCGGCGTGCATCGGCCACATCCAATCCGCGTGCCAGCAGCACTGCCATACGGCGATGTCCGTGGACTTCCGGTTTACCGAAGAAGCGCATTTGGGTGTCCGGCTGTTCCAAGACCTTATCCAGGTTGCCTAATGAAAGTTGGTTGCTGTCCCCTTCGACCACAACAGCACGCGAAGCGCCTGCACCGTGAAAAGCTATGTTCGGGATCGGTAGGCCTAATATAGCACGGGCATGCAAAGCGAACTGCGAAAGATCCTGCGTGATCATTGTGACCATTCCTGTGTCATGCGGACGGGGAGAGACTTCGCTGAAAATGACATCTTCGCCCTTAACAAACAATTCGACCCCGAAAATACCGCGGCCGCCGAGCGCCTCCGTGATTTTGCCTGCAATTTCGCGTGCCTTTTCTTTGGCAACCGGGTTCATTGCCTGTGGTTGCCAGGATTCACGATAGTCGCCGTCAACCTGTACGTGTCCGACCGGTTCTAGGAATGATGTGCCTCCAATATGACGGACGGTCAACTGGGTGATTTCGTAATCGAAATCGACAAACCCTTCCACGATCACTTTTCCGGCGCCGGCACGTCCGCCTTCCTGTGCATAGTGCCAGGAGCGGTCGATATCTTCTTCTTTACGGATAATGCTTTGTCCGTGTCCGCTCGAGCTCATGATCGGCTTGACGACACATGGCATTCCGATAACTTTGACAGCCTCGATAAATTCTTCTTCTGTCTCGGCAAAACGATAAGGAGAGGTCGGCAAACCCAATTCCTCGGCAGCCAGACGGCGGATGCCTTCGCGATTCATAGTCAACCAGGTGGCACGGGCTGTCGGGATGACATGGAATCCTTCTTTTTCCAGTTCCATCAACGTCTGTGTTGCGATGGCCTCCACTTCGGGAACGATATAATCTGGTTTTTCTTTTTCTACAATCTCGCGCAAAGCGTCTCCGTCCAACATCGATACGACATACGAACGGTGGGCGACTTGCATGGCCGGAGCATCTGCATATTTGTCCAAAGCGATTACTTCCACTCCATAACGCTGTAATTCAATTACAAATTCTTTGCCTAATTCGCCAGAACCGCAGAGCAAAACTTTCGTTGCGGTAGCCGACTTCGGTGTTCCTATTGTTACCATATTTATTGAATGTATTATATTTCTTTTGTTCATAGGTGCAAAGGTACAGTAATATTGGCAATTGACAAGTGGTTCTCAATAGGGGATTTCCGAATGGATACAAGTGTAATCTGTTTTCGACATTGTAGAAAATAAAATAGATGCAAATCTGATTAGGTTTCCATGCAGATGTAAATGTCGTTTTCTACAAAGAAATATATACCTATGTGAGGTTAATTAGGGTTAAATATAAGTACCTTGTGATACAAGGTATCTTGGTTAAGCATATATTTGTGGCAGTTAATGACAAAATATTTTTCTATTTATGTAACGATTTCGCAAAATGTTCGTCTAATAGATAAAAGTAACAACAAATATGATGATTCATCTGGAAGGAATTAACAAAACGTATTTCAACGGTGCGCCGCTGCACGTTTTGAAAGGCATAGACCTGGATATAGAGAAGGGAGAGATGGTGTCTATTATGGGCGCGTCCGGATCGGGAAAATCCACACTGCTGAATATCTTGGGAATACTGGATACATACGATACGGGCACTTACACCCTGAACGGGCAGTTGATCCGCAATCTGAGCGAAACCCGCGCGGCGGAACTGCGTAACCGGATGATCGGTTTCATCTTCCAGTCCTTTAATCTGATTTCATTCAAAAATGCGATGGAAAATGTTGCCTTGCCCCTGTATTACCAGGGTATAAGCCGGAAGAAACGGAATGCTATGGCGTTGGAATATTTAGATATGGTCGGGCTGAAAGACTGGGCGGAACATATGCCGAACGAAATGTCCGGCGGGCAGAAACAGCGTGTTGCCATTGCCCGCGCCCTGATTGCCAAGCCGCAGGTGATCCTGGCGGATGAGCCGACCGGAGCGTTGGACAGCAAGACGACGGTCGAGGTGATGGAGCTGCTCCGGAAAGTAAACCTCGAAGGGCTGACGATGGTGATCGTGACGCACGAACCTTCCGTGGCCGAGGCAACCGACCGCATTATCCGCGTGAAAGACGGTCTGATAGAAACAATAGAAAAAGGATTGGGACATGTTTGACTTTGATAATTTCCGAGAAATATGGAGTACGATCCAAAAGAATAAACTCCGTACCTTCCTGACCGGCTTTTCCGTAGCATGGGGATTTTCATGTTGATTGTCCTCTTGGGGGCAGGAAACGGGATGAAGAACGGGATCATGTCGAACTTTCGCAACTTTAGCCTGAATCGGGTGGAGACATGGCCGCGCTACACGAGCAAGCCGTACAAGGGAATGCAGATGAACCGGAGGATCGAATACAAAGATGAAGATCTGATTGCCATCCCTCGCGAAAATCCCGAAGTGGATTTGATCACGGCGAGTATCAGCCGGAGCGATACGCTTTCCTACGGAGACGAATATAATGCCTATTCCCTGAACGGAGTGCACCCTTCGAAGGCGGTGATTGACAATATCGAAATGACGGTAGGAAACGGCCGTTTTATCAATGATATAGATGTAAAGGAAAAAAGGAAGGTGATTGTCTTGAGTCCCCGCATGAAAGAAGTACTTTTCAAAGGCGAGGACCCGTTGGGCAAATATGTGAATGCCGGAAGTGTCGCATACCAGGTTATCGGTGTCTATAAGGCGGAGGACAACGACAACAACGCGCCGGCCTATATCCCTTTCAGTACGGCGCAGACCTTGTATAACGCCGGCTACGGACTGGATGAGATCATCTTTACGGTGAAAGGTATTTCCACGCAGGAAGAATTTGACGCTTTCGAGAAACGTTTCCGCCAGCAGATGGGAGCGCGGCATAAGTTCGACCCCGAAGACCGGCGGGCGATCGGTATGTGGAGCACGCTCGAAAACTTCATGATGCTGAATGGGATGATGAACGGTATCGCCCTCTTTATCTGGGTGATCGGCATCGGGACACTGACTGCCGGGATCGTAGGCGTGAGCAACATCATGCTGATAACGGTACGTGAGCGGACGAGGGAGTTCGGCATCCGGAAGGCGATAGGGGCGACTCCGTTCTCCATCCTGAAACTGATCATTGTCGAATCGATCCTGATCACGGCGGTGTTCGGTTATTTGGGGATGATCTTAGGAATCGGGTTGACGGAAGGAATCAATTCGGTCATGGAGATGATGAATGCCGGAAAGAATGTTTCACAGGATGACATGAGTATCTTCCTGAACCCGACGGTGAACCTCAGTGTGGCGTTGTCTGCTACGGCCTTGATCATCGGAGAAGGTGTGTTGGCAGGCTATTTCCCTGCCCGCAAGGCGGTCAAGATCACGGCGATCGAGGCCATGCGCAATGAATAATTGGTAATTGAAAATAGAAAGATTATGTTCATATTTGATATAGATCGCTGGGTGGAAATATGGGTGACGATCACCCGTAATAAAACCCGTAGCCTGCTGACCGGCTTCGGTGTGTTCTGGGGCATCCTGATGCTGGTGATCCTGTTGGGTTCCGGCAACGGTTTTAAGAATGGCGTGTTGAAGAACGTCGACGGTTTTTCGACGAACTCCGCATTCTTCTTTTCCGAACGGACCGGCGAACCCTACAAAGGGTATAAGAAAGGGCGTTACTGGCAGATGCGCAACCGCGACTTGGAGACGATCCGCCAGCGTGTGAAAGGAGTGCGCTATCTTTCGCCGATGATTATGCAATGGGGCGGACAGAATAATGTAGTGAGAGGACAGAAAGCTGGTACATATAACGTGCGTGGCGTCTATTCTGAATATTTCAATATCGAAACGCAGCATATCTTGGCGGGACGCTTGTTAAATGAAATCGACATGATCGAAAAGCGTAAGGTGTGCCTGATCGGTAATATCGTGCGCGAAGTCCTTTTTGCCCCGGATGAAGATCCGATCGGACAGTACATACGGGTGAATGGCATCTATTACCAGGTAGTCGGTGTGATCAAGCCGAAGCCCCGTGCCCAGATTGGCGGGCGTACGGAGGAAAGCGTAATGATCCCGTTTACGACGCTCCAGCAGGCTTCCAACCAGGGAGACAAGTTCTGGTTCCTCTGTGCGACGGCCGACGACGGTTATTCCTGTGATAAGATGGTGGAAGACATAAAGACGGTCCTGCGTTCGCAGAACGAAATTTCCCCGACGGACGAACATGCTATCAGCAGCTTTACGATAGCCAAACAGTTCGAAACATTCGATATGTTGTTCACCGGTATTAATATTCTGGTTTGGCTTGTCGGTATCGGAACTCTGCTGGCTGGTATTATTGGGGTTAGTAATATTATGATGGTGACAGTTCGGGAGCGGACACGCGAGATCGGAGTGCGCCGTGCGATCGGTGCGAAGCCTTTCGATATTATATCGCAGATCATGAGTGAGAGCCTGCTGTTGACATCCCTTGCCGGGTTGATCGGGCTTAGCGTGGGGGTATTCCTGCTCGATGTGGTGAACAATGCGATGGCAAGCGACGGAGATGTGTCTAACGACACGTTTTTTTCCAATCCCGAAATCCATATCGGGACAGCGGTGGCAGCTACCGTAATTCTGTTGTTCAGCGGTCTCCTTGCCGGATTGATCCCGGCCTGGCGTGCCATGCAGATCAAGGCGATAGATGCTATCAGGGAAGAGTGAATTGGATTTCAGATTTATGATTTATAATTTGTGTCTACGTATAAATCATAAATATTTCCATTGTCAATTAATAAAAAGTATAGTTATGAAGAATCGTATCGTAAAAAAAGTCCTGCGGATCATCTTTTTGGTATTTGTGGGAGTTGCTGTTGTCGGCACTTTCTATTTCTTGTGGAAGAAAGCGCAACCTGTCATTACCCTCTATGAGTTGGTTACCCCTGCACGTGACACGATTGAGACGAAGACCGTGGCGACCGGAAAGGTCGAACCTCGTGATGAAGTCCTTATCAAACCGCAAATGTCGGGTATCATCTCCGAATTGCTGAAAGAAGCTGGACAGATGGTGAAAGAAGGGAGATCATTGCTCGTATCAAGGTTATTCCTGAAATGGTTCAGTTGAATAGTGCCGAATCGCGTGTACGGGTGGCGAAGATCAACCTCGAACAGATCAGTGCTACCTTCAAGCGGGATAAAGAGTTGCATAAACAGGGGGTTATCTCCAAAGAAGATTACGAAACATCTCTTGCCAACTATAAAAGGCGCAGGAAGAGGCAGAGAACGCTCAGGATGCTCTTGAGATTATCCGTGAAGGTATCTCTAAACGGTCTGCCGCTTCCAGTACGACACAGGTTCGTTCTACTATCACCGGTATGATCTTGGATGTGCCTATCAAGGTCGGTAACTCGGTGATCCAATCGAATACTTTCAACGACGGTACGACGATCGCTACTGTTGCCGATATGAGCAATATGATCTTTAGGGGAAAGTAGACGAGACGGAAGTCGGCCGTATCCATGAAGGGATGCCGATCAAATTGACGGTTGGCGCTATGGAAAGCCGCACGTTCGATGCTGAACTGGAGTATGTGGCTCCTAAAGGTGTGGAAGAGAACGGGGCTGTGCTGTTTGAGGTGAAGGCAGCCGTGCATATGCCAGGCGATGCCTTTATCCGTGCCGGCTACAGTGCCAACGCCGAGATTGTGTTGAAGCGTGCGGAGAATGTATTGTCCGTACCCGAAAGCTGTGTCGAGTTTAGCGGTGATTCTACTTTCGTACAGGTAGTAAAAGCGGAAAAGCCGGAACAGAAGTTTGAAAAGCGTGCCGTTAAGGTAGGTTTGTCCGATGGTATCAAGATCGAGATTAAGGAAGGTCTTGCCGAAAACGAAAAGGTACGCGGGGCGATTGTCGATCCGAATAAGAAATAATTGTAAACGATAAAATGATGAGAAGCCAATTAATAATAGCTACGACTTTGTTTCTTTCCGGTACTTTTTGCTTGGGGGCAGGAACTCTCCAAACGATGGTCTTTGGAAGAATGCATCCGTTATGCAATTGAGCATAACATCGATCTGAAGCAAAAAGAGCAGGATCAGGAAAGCCGGAGAGTAGAATTGCATACCAGTAAGTTCAGTTGGTTGCCCGATCTGAATGCCAATGTCGGACAGAACTTCGACTTTGGACGTTCTCCTTCCAAATCAGGTGTGATTGTGGATCAGAACTCGGCTAATACTTCGGCATCTGTCTCTTTGAGCATGCCGATATTCGACGGCTTGCGTATTCCCAACGATATCGCTGCCCGCAAGCTGGACTTGAAAGCGGCTGTCGAGACTTTGAATAAGGCGAAGGAAGACTTGTCGATTAATGTTGCTTCCTACTATTTGCAGGTTTTGTATAATAAGGAAGTCCAAAAGATTGCCGAGTTGCAGGTTGCGCTGAGCAATGAGCAGGTCGTGAAAACCGAAGCATTGGTAAAGAACGGGAAGGTTCCCCTTTCCCAGTTATACGATATGAAAGCGCAGCTAGCGAAGGACGAAGTCTCGCTGACCGAAGCGCGTAACAATGTGAAACTGGCATTGCTCGACTTGACGCAAAGCCTCGAACTGGAACGCGACGGTGAAAATTTCGATATCGTAGTCCCTGAAATAGAAGATGCGGTTGAACAGTATATGGGCAGCATCCTTCCTCCGGACAATGTCTATGATCATGCTGTCGCTTTCAAGCCGCAGATCAAGGAGCAGGAATTTCTCTTGGAAAGCCAGAAGAAAATGCTGAAAGTGGCTCGGGCAGGTTATTATCCGAAACTGAATTTCGGCGCCAGCTACAGCAACGGCTATTACCATTATTCCGGTGATGGCGAATATACGAATCTTCCTTTCAGCGACCAGTTGAAGAATAACGGGCGTAAGACGATCGGGTTCAGCTTGAGTATCCCGCTGTTCAACCGCTTTCAGGTTCGTAACAGTGTCCGCTCCGCCCGTATCAATATCCGGAACCGGGAGTTGATGATGGAGAATACGAAGAAGGTGTTGTATAAAGAAATCCAGCAAGCCTACTACAATGCGACTGCTGCCCAGGAGAAATATACCGCATCCGACAAATCTGTCCTCGCTAGCAAGGAGGCTTTCTCTTATGCCGAAGACCGTTATGCCGCCGGTAAGAGTACGGTTTTTGAATACAGCGAAGCCAAAACGAAGTATGCCCAGAGCTTGTCCGAACAGGCTCAGGCCAAGTATGACTTCATTTTCCGCACCAAAATCTTGGACTTCTATAACGGCACACCAATAACACTATAACATATTTAGGTTAGACACATTTGTTTAAGAAAAAGAAGGTCTCTGTGATGGAAACCTTCTTTTTTGTTCATATATTTGTCCGAGAGATTATGATTTACAATTCAAGGACCATGAAAGTATAATCGTTTAATGGAGTGGATCTAATATTAATACCTAGAAAAACATATTATGAATGCAAGATTTGTGACATTAGTTTTGCTGCTATTCGTTTGGCTGGAGGGGGACAGCGTTTGGGCCCAATATCTTCCCAAACTTTATCAGGTTTCTCTCCCGACTAAAAAGTTGAAGATGGCTATTCAGCGACATAACGACGGTTTGCTGACCTACACTTTTGCAGCTAATAGAGAAATATTGATCAAAGAATCTCCGCTGGGTTTCAAATTGGAATCACAGGAGACGGTTCCTTCTTCCGGTTGGAAAATAGAGAAAGTATCCGACCGGAAAGTACGGGATGAATGGAAACCGCTTTGGGGTAAACGGGCTGTGGTTGAAGATCATTTTAATGAATTGGTGATCGATTTGGTGAATCCGGCCGGACAACCGGAGCGGATGCAGTTGGTTGTCCGTGGATATAATGACGGCTTTGCATTCTGTTATAAAATACCGGATGGCGAAGGACCGCGTGTAAATGTACAGTCCGAATTGACGGCCTATAACTTTGCAGGAGATTATACGGCATGGTTCTATAATGGCGAAAATCATAATATAGGACCCGAAAAGTTGACGGAAACAGATGGAACCCGTTTGCCGGTGATGACCGTGAAGGCGGGTGATAAACATTATATGGCAATCCATGAAGCCTGCCTGGAAACAGGAGCACCTCTTGTTTTACAATCTAAGGGGGGAATCGCTCTTTTCGGTCGCTTCCAAGCCGACCAGTCTGTCGCCGGGATATACATCAGCCTGGCGTGTCGTTTTGTATGGGACGACACCTGGCGTGTTGACCGATTCCCATTTGTTGGAGTTGCTGAATCCGGATCCCGACTCTCGTTATGATTTTTCGTGGGTGAAACCGGGATTGGCTGTCTGGGACTGGCGTATCAACGGAGCTGTGTGGGATGGATTTACATACGGGATGTCTTATCCTTCCTGGGTACGAATGGTCGATTTCGCTGCCGAGCAGGGTTTCAAATACCTGGTGCTGGATGCCAATTGGTATGGACCGGAATTCGAATCGGATTCCGATCCGGTTAAAGGAGAAAAAAGCGCAGGATGTGCAACGGCTGTTGAAATATGGAAAAAGAAAGGTGTCGGAATCTGGCTTTATCTGAATGATGTCGGAGGTCGGAAATATCCGATAGAAAAGACCTTGAAACAGTATGGGGATTGGGGAGCAGCCGGGGTTAAATACGGTTTTATGAGCGGAACACAAGAAGAAAAAAGAACCGGTGGACGAAAAAGATCACGGAGCTTTGTGCTCAAAATCACTTGTTGGTCGATTTCCATGACGGTCCGGTTCATCCATACGGACAAATGCGTACTTGGCCGAACGCTGTGACACGCGAATATTGCCATGCCCAGTTGGACGGACATCATGTGTTCGAGCCTAAAACATTTGTGACGACCGTTTTCGTCAATATGGTTGCCGGTCCGATCGATATGAACAACGGAATGTTTGACCTTCGCCAAGGGCATACGACACGTGTGGACGAGAGTCAGCCGGTTCCTTCCACACTGGTTTCGGAAGCTGCCCGTACGTTGATTGCTTTTTCTGGCGTGACTATTTTGCCGGATATTCCAGAATACTACCGGAAGTACCCGGCTTTGTTGAACTTCCTGTCTGCCCAAAGATGCCGTGGAAAGAGAGCCGTACCCTGGCCGGTGAAATCGGGGAGTATATCGTGATGATGCGTGAAACGGAGGATGCCTACTTAGTCGGTGCGGCCACGAATGAGTCCGGAAGGACGATAGATCTGCCTCTTTCTTTCTTGGAAAAAGGAAAATATACTGTTGAAGTCATCGAAGACGGCGACGATGCCCACTATCTGACAAACCGGGAAAGCTTGAAAGTTACGACTTGGCAACAGACAAACAATGATAAACTGGCATTGAATATGGCACCGGGCGGTGGTGCGTGTCTTGTTATTAAGAAAACTCCGTCCATGCGTGTTGGTGAGCAAGCGGCTTTTCCGCTTGTCAGCCCTTCCTGGAAAATTGGTCGAGAATAATTACTTCATACTTAATCTGAACGAACCTAATCAGATTGCGAACACTAGCTGGATCAAGCCCGGACAGGTAATTCGTGAAGTTACATTGACAACGGCAGGCAGTATGGCTTGCATTGATTTTGCCGCAGAAAACAATATCGCCTATGTGTTGTTTGATGCCGGTTGGTATGGAGCGGAAGAAGATGTCAAATCGGATGCGACCACCGTTACGGTTGATCCGGCCCGTTCGAAAGGACCGCTTGATTTGCCTAAAGTAATAGAATATGCCAATTCAAAAGGAGTTGAATACTGGTTTATGTGAATAAAAAGGCACTGCATCAGCAACTGGATGAAATTCTGCCTTTATATAAGAAATGGGGATCAAAGGTGTAAAATATGGTTTTGTGAATGTGGGCGACCAATACGCTACGGCATGGTTGCATCAGGCAGTACGCAAAGCAGCCAAATATGAATTGATAGTTGATATCCACGACGAATATCGTCCGACGGGTTATTCACGCACGTATCCGAATTTATTGACTCAGGAAGGTATCCGCGGTGACGAAGAAAGCCCGTCGCTAGACCAAGCCATCTATACATTATATAATCGCATGATTTGTGGAGCTGGTGATTATACCAATTGTTATTTTGCGGAAAGAGTCACGGAAAAGATGGGAGGACGTGCTGCCCAGTCGGCTAAATTGGTCGCTATTTATAGTCCTTGGCAGTTTGTCTATTGGTATGACCGCCCCGAAAATCACCGAGGCGAGCCGGTGGCGCAGGCTCTGCCGAATCTGTGATCAAAACAGATGCCGCAACTCGTTTTTATAATTCTATTCCGACCGTATGGGGCGAAACCCGCTTCTTGGATGGAGAAATGGGCAAATATGTTGTGGTCGCCCGCCGTTCGGGGTCCGATTGGTATGTAAGCATGTTGAATGCCGGAGACAAGAAACAAATCTCCTTACCCCTTGATTTTCTGAAAAACAGAAAGGGCTATACCGCCACACTCTATTACCAGGCTTCCGAGGAGAAAAAGGATGTCGTCGATGCCAAGAAAATCAGGTTGGAGAACCGCAATGAGGTTATCATTGATTTGGTCGGGAATAGCGGATGTGTGCTGCATTTTTCGATTCTTAATTTCCAATAGATTTATTTCAAATCACGTGGTAAGCCGGAGGGAATGTTCCTTCTCCGGCTTTCTTTTTTTATTTATCTGTTATCGGCTTCTTTTTTTTCCGATAAGAGGAAGGAGATATTCCCATAACTTTGGTAAAGACACGGGAGAAATAGGCCTGCTCCTCGAATCCGAGCCGCATCGCAATTTCGTTCAGTTTCATATCCGTAAGTTCGATATACTGACAGGCTTTCTGTATTTTTAGGCGTGTAAAGTAATTGATGGGGAAGTACCCGTTTCTTTCTGGAATAAGGTGGAAAAGTGAGATTCCGAATATTTGAAATATTCCGCTAAATCTTTTAAGGTCAGATTGGTTTCCACGTGTTCTTGTAAGTAATAGATAACTCGCATCGAGAATGAATTTTCTTTGTGGGTCGGAAGATCGATATGGCGGAACTGTTCCTGAAAAATGAAAGTTGAGAGAAACGTATATAAGCACATGGATGAATAAGCCAGATATTCTTTTATGTAACCTCTGGCAAAACTACTGTATATCTCTTCGAATAGACGGATGCGGACGAGTTGCCGTACATGTTCGTCTGCTAATATTTCTTGAGGAGCGGGGTTGGGAGAAAGGAATGATTCGGTTAGCTTACCACAGAAATGAATCCAATAGATTGTCCAAGGATCATGGCTGTCCGCCTCAAATGAATAAGGGACATGGGGAGGTACGATGATATACTGATTTTTCTGTACGGTACTTCTCCCGCCGGGCCTTTTTACCTATATGGAGAACAGTCCGGTTTCTTATAAACCGACCGGTTTTATCGGAGGGGCGGGACATGGTTGTATCTTTACGGCCGGTAGTGAGAACTATTGGAAAGCCGCGACCAATTCAATTTCCGTCCGGCATATGTTTGAACGCAGGGTCTCTTTCTATCCGTCCGGCTTTGATAAAGACGGCTATTTGTTTACGAACACCTATTTAGGAGATTACCCGATGTTCCTGCCCGGAGGAAAGGAACAGATCGCCGGTGAATATCAACCCGGGTGGATGTTGCTTTCGTATGGAAAAAAGTGAGCGTATCTTCTTCGCTGGAAGGTTATCCGGCAGAAAATATAGTGGATGAGGACGCCCGTACAGCTTGGGTCGCCCAATCGAACCGTGACATGGAGTGGGCACAAGTAGATTTGCAACGGCTTTCGTCTATCCATGCTATTCAGGTGAATTTCGATGAATACGGGGCTAATCAAAAGGTGCTGTCTCCGGAGTTTACCAGAGCTATCTGATTTACGCTTCGGTAAATGGCGAAGATTGGTCTTTGGTGGTGGACTATGGTACAAAGAAAACAGACACTCCTCATGATTATATCGAATTTGAAGAACCGTTCAAAGCCCGGTATATCAAGTTGCAAAACAAGGAGTATATGGTGTCGGAAAATTTTTCCGTACGCGATTTGAGAATTTTGGAAAAGGTCAGGGAGTCCTCCGCGTGCCGTAAATGATTTCACGGTGGAAAGGGATGAGGCCGATCCGTGCAAGGCGCGTCTTTGTTGGGAGGCTGTTCCGGATGCTCAGGGGTATATTGTCCGCTACGGAATAGCCGGAGACAAGTTGTATAATAATTTCCAGGTGATGGGAGAAAATACGTTGGAAATCGGAAGTCTGAATAAAGGGATTGCTTATTATTTTACGATAGATGCCTATAATGAGAACGGTATTACCCGGACTTCCCGGATAAAAGTTTGCCGTTAATCAACAGACTTCTTTTTACCTCTTCAGCTTTCCCACAAACATCAGGTTATTGTCGTTCTCATGGAGCGTAGCAGCCAATTCTTTCAGTTGGGCTTTCGCTTCGGGAGGACATTTGCCGGAGGCGAGATGGGCTTCGATCATATCCTGAAGTGCAGCCGGTTCGACATTGAAAATGAATCTGCCCTTGTTGAAGTGGTTGTTCGGATTGGGAATCGGGAGATTCCCGTAGAAGTCGTTGACCAGGTGATATTGGGAAGATGACATTTTCATCTTATCTACCAGTATGTCTCCTCCGGGTGTGAACCGGCCTTTATCCCAAGTGTAGTAGTGGATGAGGATATGATTAGGCAGTTCCGTAGATATGGATAGGTTTTTGAGCAAAACCGGTGAAGTTCATCGTGAAACGGGGGATCAGCTTGTTTGCTTCCGTATCGTATGTGAAAGTCGTGTCGATGCCGGTATAAAAGAAGTCGAATGTCCCGGTATTCCGGTAGGAAAATATCTCATTGTCGAAATTTCCTGCCAACATATCTCATGATTATATCGAATTTGAAGAACCGTTCAAAGCCCGGTATATCAAGTTGCAAAACAAGGAGTATATGGTGTCGGAAAATTTTTCCGTACGCGATTTGAGAATTTTTGGAAAAGGTCAGGGGAGTACTCCGCGTGCCGTAAATGATTTCACGGTGGAAAGGGATGAGGCCGATCCGTGCAAGGCGCGTCTTTGTTGGGAGGCTGTTCCGGATGCTCAGGGGTATATTGTTCGCTACGGAATAGCCGGAGACAAATTGTATAATAATTTCAGGTGATGGGAGAAAATACATTGGAAATCGGAAGTCTGAATAAAGGGGTTGCTTATTATTTTACGATAGATGCCTATAATGAGAACGGTATTACCCGGACTTCCCGGATAAAAGTTTGCCGTTAATCAACAGACTTCTTTTTACCTCTTCAGCTTTCCCACAAACATCAGGTTATTGTCGTTCTCATGGAGCGTAGCAGCCAATTCTTTCAGTTGGGCTTTCGCTTCGGGAGGACATTTGCCGGAGGCGAGATGGGCTTCGATCATATCCTGAAGTGCAGCCGGTTCGACATTGAAAATGAATCTGCCCTTGTTGAAGTGGTTGTTCGGATTGGGAATCGGGAGATTCCCGTAGAAGTCGTTGACCAGGTGACATTGGGAAGATGACATTTTCATCTTATCTACCAGTATGTCTCCTCCGGGTGTGAACCGGCCTTTATCCCAAGTGTAGTAGTGGATGAGGATATGATTGGGCAGTTCCGTGTAGATATGGATAGGTTTTTGAGCAAAACCGGGGAAGTTCATCGTGAAACGGGGGATCAGCTTGTTTGCTTCCGTATCGTATGTGAAAGTCGTGTCGATGCCGGTATAAAAGAAGTCGAATGTCCCGGTATTCCGGTAGGAAAATATCTCATTGTCGAAATTTCCTGCCAACATATAGTCGAGTGCCGGTATTTGTGATAGGATGTTCCCGTCCGTGTCCATCCGGAAAGCGATCGGCGTCCCTTCTTCAAAAGGCATGTGTACGACCGAGAGCGTACCGTCGGCATTGACCTCGATTTTCGGTTTATTGATTTGTCCGGGAAGATTGATATCTTTTATCCATTTCCCGTCAAGGCCGTACATCATGATTTTCTTCCCATAAAAGAGAGAGAGGAATATATGGCCGCCTCGTTCGTCGATACTCCCGTCGTAGATAGTCACCGGATACTCGCCCGGTCCGTTTCCCATTGCACCTATGTTGCAGAGGAATTTTCCGTCCTTGTCGTATAGCTTGACCACGTTGGATTGCTGTCGTACGCAAATGTAGTTATCGCTCACCTCGATCCACCAGGCCTTGAACAGGGCCTCGTCGGAGGTTTCAAAACGCACGATCCGGCAATCTTCGACCAGTTCGCTAAGTGGGATATCAATCGTATCGCCTGCCGCTTTCAGGTCGCAGATGTAAAGCGGGCCGTCCGGGTTTTCGATTATCCTGACACTGCCGTCGTCAGTTACCAACGATTTCGGAACGGAGGAATTACAACTTGCAAGGCTTGCCAGAAGGAAAACGATAGCGGGAAGGAATGCTTTTGTTTTCATATTCACGTAGATTTAAGTGATTATAAAAACAAAAGTATGAATAATTCGTAGATACGAACTATTCATACTTATATAATAATTAAATGATTAATGTAAATTAACGGATGAACAACAGTTCCCTATATTTCGGCAGCGGCCACGTCTGGTTATCGACCATCAGCTCCAGGTCGTCGATGTGGCTACGGATTTCGTCCAGATAGGGAGCGACGGTATCATGGTAAGCGATCGCTTTGGTACGCAAATCCGTGATACGGTTTGCTTTTTTGCGGGCTTCCACCATTTCGTCCACCATGCGAGTGACGGAACAGATATGTCCGGCAATCTTGCGAACCAGGCGTCGGGGCTCTTCCGACATATCGTCATATTCCGGATATCCGCCGAAAGTCTCTTTCAGTTTGGCGATGTTGTCCAATAGCAATGACTGGTAGCGGACGGCAACCGGGATGATATGGTTGAGCGATAGGTCGCCAAGGACACGAGCTTCGATCTGTACCTTTTTGATATAGATTTCCCATTTCACTTCGTTGCGGGCTTCCAATTCCTTTTCGCTCAGTACACCCGTTTCCTTGAACATCCGGATAACTTCCGGTTTCAGGTAAGCATCGTATTGTAATGGAACGCTGTTTTCGCAATCCAGGCCGCGGCGGGCAGCTTCTTCCTTCCATTCGTCGCCGTAGCCGTTCCCGTCGAAACGGATCGGTTTGGATTCCTTGATATAGGCTTTCAGCACTTCGAAGATGGCGGCCTCTTTGCTCTTGCCTTCGGCACGCAAGGCTTCGACATCCTGTTTGAACTGGCGGAGCTGGTAGGCTACGGCAGAGTTCAGTGCCAACATCGCCGAACCGCAGTTGGCCGACGATCCCAATGCACGGAATTCGAAACGGTTTCCGGTGAAAGCAAAAGGAGAGGTGCGGTTACGGTCCGTATTGTCTAACAGCAGTTCGGGGATCTGTCCGAAGCCGAGATGCAGGCGTTTCTTGTCGTCCACCTCGATAGCGTCTTCGATGGAACAGTTCTCGAACTTATCCAGAATTTCGGTGATCTGTGTTCCTAAGAAGGATGAGATGATGGCGGGAGGCGCTTCGTTGGCGCCCAGGCGGTGCGCGTTGGTAGCCGAAGCGATACTGGCTTTCAGCAAGGCGTTGTATTTATAAACGGCCATCAGCGAGTTGACCACGAATGTGATGAAACGCAGGTTGTCTTCCCGGTCCTTTCCCGGAGAGAAGAGGTTGATGCCCGTATCGGTTCCCATCGACCAGTTGCAGTGCTTACCCGAACCGTTCACACCCATAAAAGGCTTTTCGTGGAGCAGCACGCGGAAGTTGTGGCGGCGGGAAACACGTTTCATCACCGACATCAACAACTGGTTATGGTCGTTGGCGAGGTTGCATTCCTCGTAAATAGGCGCTAGCTCGAACTGGTTCGGGGCAACCTCGTTATGGCGTGTCTTGACCGGGATGCCCAACTTGTAGCATTCAGTTTCCAGGTCTTTCATAAACTCCTGTACACGGGAGGAATGGCTCCGAAATAGTGGTCGTCCAATTGCTGGTTCTTCGCGCTTTCGTGTCCTAAGAGAGTACGTTCCGTCAGCGACAGGTCGGGACGGGCGGAATAGAGGTCTTCGTCTACCAGGAAATACTCCTGTTCCCAGCCTAAATAGGTGATGACTTTATTGACGTCTTCGTTGAAATAATGGCAGACATCTTTGGCTGCCTTGTTCAAGGCTTCGATGGAGCGGATCAGCGGGGTCTTGTAGTCCAGCGCTTCACCGGTATAGGCGATGAATACGGTCGGGATACACAAGGTGTCGTCTACGATAAACGCAGGTGAGGAGGGGTCCCAGGCCGAATAGCCGCGGGCTTCGAACGTGTTGCGCAATCCGCCGTTGGGGAAGCTGGATGCGTCCGGCTCCTGTTGTGCGAGCAGCTTGCCGCTGAATTCTTCGATCATGCCGCCGCCGCCGTCATGTTCGACGAATGCGTCGTGCTTTTCGGCTGTCCCGTCGGTAAGAGGCTGGAACCAGTGTGTGTAATGTGTGACTCCTTTTTCCAGTGCCCACATGCGCATGCCGGCAGCCACATGATTGCCTATTTCGCGGTCGATAGGGGTTCCGTTGTCGATGGCATGGGTCAGGGCTTTGTAGGTTTCCTTGGAGAGATACTTTTGCATTGCCTTCCGGTTGAAGACGTTCTCACCATAATATTCGGATACTTTCTGATTGGGAGTAATGGCTTCCACTGCCTTTCGGTTGGATGCTTTCTCCACTGCATTGAAGCGTGAGATTGACATACAGATTGTTTTTATGTTATACCGGCTGCAAAGATACATGCAATTCTCCATGAATGCTTTCATCCGGTAGTTAAAAATAGATGAGTAGGAAACGATTTGTCCCGGCGCATCCCGTTCGGCAATGCACCAGCTTCTCTAAAGCTATGCATTAGGTTGCGTAACCCATAGCTTTAGCCTTCATAAAGCATAGCTTTACGGTAGCCTTTTTGGGGTGTCTGTCCTTTCGAATGAGGGCGTAAATGAAGATTCAAACATTTCATCGCGTGGGATAAATAAAAAAGGTGTATTAAGAAATGCTATTATTGATTATCAGTGATTTATGGTGATAGGTGATAGGTAAACCCCCGTTTCTGTAAAAGTTTAGGAAAAATGAATTAAAAAACGCCGCCTTTAAGGTGACGTTTTTTAATTCAAACTCAGAAAAGTTTTACAAAAAGGCCTTTTCACCTATCACCTATCACCCGATCAGAACAAACTCCAGGCTACTGTCAATCCTGCCATGACGATCGCTACCATGCTCATCAGCTTGATCAGGATGTTGAGGCTGGGACCGGAGGTGTCTTTGAACGGGTCGCCGACCGTATCGCCGACAACGGTTGCCTTATGGGCTTCGCTGCCCTTGCCGCCGTGGTTTCCTTCTTCGATATGTTTCTTGGCGTTGTCCCAGGCGCCTCCCGAATTGGCCATGAAGATCGCCAGTACGAACCCGGTGCTCAGGCCGCCGATCAGCAGTCCGACCACTCCTGTCACTCCGAATATCAGACCGGTGAGGATCGGTGCGATGATGGCTAACAGGGAAGGGGTCACCATCTCGTGCTGCGCCCCTTTTGTCGAGATGGCCACGCAACGGGCGTAATCGGGTTCGGCTTTTCCTGTTAGTATTCCGGGGATTTCACGGAACTGGCGGCGTACTTCCTCCACCATGTGTCCGGCTGCCCGTCCGACTGCATTCATTGTCAACCCGCAGAACATGAAAGCCATCATGGAGCCGAGGAACATCCCCGCCAACACCTTCGGGTTCATAAGTGTGACATCATAATAGATCATAAAGTCGGAGAAAGAGGCTTTTTGATACCTCGATGGCTTTGCCGTCGGAAAATGTCAGGACTGTTTCGCCCAACCGGAGCAAGCCTATTTTAATCTCTTCCACGTAAGAAGCCAGCAAAGCCAAGCCAGTCAAGGCTGCCGAGCCGATCGCAAACCCTTTGCCTGTTGCGGCGGTCGTGTTGCCTAAGGAGTCGAGCGCATCCGTACGTTTGCGTACTTCTTTGCCCAAGCCGGACATTTCCGCATTGCCGCCGGCATTGTCGGCAATCGGCCCGTAAGCGTCCGTAGCCAAAGTGCTCCCTAATGTCGAGAGCATCCCGACGGCGGCGATGCCGATGCCGTACAACCCCATCCCTACATTGTTGAAATCGAAGCCGGAAGCAAAAAGGAACGAACAGATGATCCCGGCTACTACGGCCAGTACCGGAATGGCGGTCGATAGCATGCCAAGCCCCAAGCCGGAGATAATCACCGTTGCCGGTCCGGTCAGTCCGGCCTCTGAAACCCGCTGGGTGGGCTTATAAGACTGGGAAGTATAGTATTCCGTCGATTGGCCGATCACGATCCCTACCAACAATCCGATTATGACCGAACAACTGATCCAGAACCAATTGTCCAACTCTAACAAATAAAGAATGCCGAAAGTGGAGAGGGCGATCAACACGGAACTTAGGTTTGTCCCTATGGCAAGCGCTTTCAGCAGCTCACGTATAGTCGCATTTTCCTTCGTGCGGACGGCGAAGATGCCGATGATCGACAATACGATCCCGACCGCAGCGATCAGCATCGGCGCCACAACCGCCTTGTATTGCATCTCCACATCGCCGGACGCTACGAATGCGGCAGCACCCAATGCGGAGGTTGCCAGAATGGAACCGCAATATGATTCGTACAAATCCGCCCCCATGCCGGCCACATCTCCGACGTTGTCTCCCACATTGTCGGCAATGGTTGCCGGGTTGCGCGGGTCGTCTTCGGGGATGCCGGCTTCGACTTTGCCGACCAGGTCGGCTCCGACATCGGCTGCTTTTGTGTAGATACCACCGCCGACACGGGCGAAGAGTGCCTGTGTGGAAGCTCCCATACCGAAGGTCAGCATGGTGGTGGTTATGATGGTCAGTTTGTGTGTGGCATCCATCGTTTCTGCCGGAATGCAGATATTCAATAATATGTACCAGAACGAAATGTCCAGCAAGCCGAGGCCGACGACAACCAGCCCCATTACGGCACCGCTCCTGAAAGCAACCTGCAAGCCGCTATTCAAAGACGACCGGGCGGCATTGGCGGTACGGGCGGATGCGTAAGTAGCCGTCTTCATTCCTAAGAATCCGGCAAGGCCAGAGAAGAAACCGCCGGTCAGGAAAGCGATCGGAACCCATTCGTTTTGTACTCCGAATCCATACGCCATGATGGAGAACAAAACCACCAGGGCGAGAAACACCGAAGCGACAACCTTGTATTGTTGTTTCAGGTATGACATAGCCCCTTTGCGTACGTGCCGGGCTATTTTTGCCATTAACTCCGTCCCTTCACTCTCTTTCATCATCTGCCTGAAGAAGAACCAAGCAAATACCAGTGCCAGGATGGAGGCTACCGGTATGATCCAAAAAATAGGTGTAATCATAGCAATGAGATTTAAAATTAATACGAATTTAATCGTTTTGACACTTAGCGTCTTACGATCCTTTATTGTTCATCTGTAAATATAACAAAAATAAAGAAGTAGAGAAACTTTTTCGTAAATAATAATGTTTCATTCTAAAAAAAACAGCATATTTGTCACAGAATAAGAATGAAAACGCAAATGACGGAAGAAACGAACCATAATGCCTATAAATTAGGCTTGGCTCTGAGCGGGAGGAGGGCGAAAGGTTTCGCTCATATCGGAGTTTTTAGATTATTGGAAGAATGCGGTCTGAAGCCGGATATCATCGTTGGTACGAGTGTCGGTTCGTTGATGGGTGCTTTGTTTGCCGATGGCTATACGTCCGACGAAATTAAAGAACTCTTTACCGGCCGTGAGTTCTCCGAATTCGCCCAGTTGCAAATCCCGAAATCGGGATTGTTCGACAGCAAGCGGTTCCGCTATTTCCTTCGTCGTCATTTGAGGGCTAAAACGTTTGAAGAGCTGAAAACTCCTCTGGTTGTCGTGGCGACCGATCTTGACAATGGCGAGAGCCATGAGTTTCGTAGCGGTCCCATCGTAGAGGCGGTGACCGCTTCCTGTAGCATTCCGATTATCTTTAGCCCGGTCGTGATAAACGGAGTGCATTATGTTGACGGAGGTCTTTTCCATAATTTCCCGGTTTCGATCATCCGTGAAGAGTGTGAACGTATCATCGGTGTGAATGTCAGTCCCCTTGTCCCGCAAAAGTACAAGCAGACGATTTTCCATATCGCGGAACGTTCCTACCACTATATGTTCCGGGCGAACACGTTGGAGGACCGCGAGATGTGCGATGTCCTGATCGAGGCGGAGGAGTTCGGTATGTATAAGACATTCGATCTGGAAAATGTGGATGAGATCGCGAGTATCGGATATGCTGCGGCGATCCGGGCATTCGAGGTCGTGATAAAAGAAAATAAATATGAAACCTTGGTGAACGCTATTATGGCAAGAAGAAACAACGCCTTGATGCCATAGTTTTTTCCGGAAGTTCCGGTGTTCACCCCAAATATTAACTAAGTTGGCAAATAACGCGATGAAACAGGCAAATAAGATGGTAATATATCAGGTCTTTCCACGTTGGTTTGGAAATATGAAATCATCCCTGGTGAAGAATGGAAGTAAAGTTGAAAACGGAGTAGGAAAGTTTTTCGGACTTTACGCCGGTTGCTTTGTCCAAGATTAAGGAGTTGGGAACCACCCATATCTGGTATACCGGAGTGATCGAACATGCAACGAATACTGATTATACGGCTTACCAGATACGAAGAGACCATGCGGCAGTCGTAAAGGGGAATGCCGGCTCGCCTTATGCGATCAAAGATTATTATGATATAGACCCGGACCTGGCCGATAATGTGCCTGACCGTATGAAAGAATTCGAATCGCTGGTCAGAAGGACGCATGAAGCCGGAATGAAAGTAATCATCGATTTCGTACCTAATCATGTGGCCCGCCAGTATTATTCGGATGCCAAGATGGCATATGTGGAAGACTTGGGGCAAAAAGACAATACTTCGAAAGCTTTCGATCCTAATAATAATTTCTATTATATACCGGGGCAGACTTTGTGTCTGCAATTCGGTGCTCAGCAGGAAGATTTTGAATATAGTGAATTTCCGGCGAAAGTCACGGGGAATGATTGCTTCAGTACCTGTCCCGGACAAAACGACTGGTATGAGACGGTCAAGTTGAATTATGGTGTTGATTATGTGAACGGCCGTACCCTGCATTTTGATCCGGTTCCCAATACATGGGCGAAGATGCTGGATATCCTGCTTTTCTGGGCGGAAAAAGGGATAGACGGTTTCCGGTGCGATATGGCGGAAATGGTTCCGGTTGAATTCTGGAACTGGGTGATCCCGAAGGTGAAACAGGCTTATGATGTTTGTTTTATTGCCGAAGTTTATAATCCGGCAGAATATCGCAATTATATCTGGAACGGACATTTTGATTATTTGTATGATAAGGTCGGACTGTACGATACGGTACGGGCGGTCATGTGTAACCAGGCTCCGGCAAGCAATATCTCCGGATGCTGGCAGTCACTCGAAGGCATCCAGCATAATATGTTGAACTTCCTTGAAAACCATGACGAGCAGCGTATCGCTTCTTACTTCTTTGCCGGTGATCCGCGTCCGGGAATTCCGGGGATGATCGTGTCGGCTATGATGAATACCAATCCGGTGATGATCTACAGCGGACAGGAGTTAGGAGAGCCGGGAATGGACGATGAAGGGTTCAGCGGACGTGATGGGCGCACGACGATTTTTGATTACTGGAGTCTTGCCAGCTTGCGTAACTGGATAAACGAGGGAGCTTTCGATGGCGGCAAACTGACTGCCGAACAACGGCAGTTGCGCGAGGTGTACGCAAAGATCTTGAATATATCAAAGTCCGAACGGGTTATCACGGAAGGAGTTTTCTATGATTTGATGTATGCAAACCTGAGCAATCCGTATTTTAATTCACACCGTCAATTCGTGTTCATGCGTAAATATCAGAATGAAGTGTTGTTAGTGGTGGTCAACTTTGACAAGGCAGAGCAGACGGTACGCATCCAAATTCCTGACGAGGCATTCAAGGCACTTGATTTCGGGGACAACAAAGCTGCCGTACAGACCGATCTGATGACTGGAGAGAACTGTATCAGCACATTGACGGCTGCTTGGCCCTATCAGGTCGTTATACCTGCTTATTCCGGTCGTTTACTGAAGTTTACATATTGATTTATGATTTATGGTTTGTGATTTATGATCTGCTCTGACCGATGTGTTTGGTAATAAATCACAAACCATAAATCATAAATCATAATTGTTTTGTACCTTTGCACTCACAATTCAAATCTATTTACTTAAGATAAATATTCGGAATAATGAGTGCACAAACTCCTTTTCTTGGTGTTTTCGGGAACTAACTCCCGGTATCTTGCAGAGAAAATTTGCAATAGTCTTGGTTGTCCGCTGGGACAGATGAACATTCAACACTTTGCCGATGGTGAATTTGCCGTCTCTTATGAAGAGTCGATTCGCGGTCGCGATGTATTCCTGGTACAATCAACGTTTCCTAACTCTGATAATCTGATGGAGCTTCTCCTGATGATCGATGCTGCCAAGCGTGCTTCAGCACACTCTGTAATCGCAGTTATTCCTTATTTCGGTTGGGCACGTCAGGATAGAAAAGATAAACCGCGTGTTTCTATCGGGGCCAAGCTGATCGCAGACATGCTGAGTACTGCCGGTATCGACCGCTTGATTACGATGGACCTGCATGCCGATCAGATTCAGGGATTCTTTAATGTTCCGGTCGACCACTTGTATGCTTCTTCCATTTTCCTGGATTACATCAAAACATCATTGCCTCTGGATAACCTGTGTATCGCTACACCGGATGTTGGAGGAACTAAACGTGCCAGCAGTTATTCCAAATACCTGGGTTTGCCGATGGTTATTTGCCACAAGTCACGTCTGCGTGCCAATGAAGTGGCCGAAATGCGTATCATCGGTGATGTGAAAGGTTTGGATGTACTTTTGATCGACGATATGGTGGATACGGCCGGTACTATTACGAAGGCTGCCAACCTGATGCTCGAAAACGGTGCTAAATCCGTGCGTGCCATCGCCAGTCATGCCGTTATGTCCGACCCGGCTTCTACACGTGTAGACCAGTCTGCTTTGACTGAAATGATCTTTACGGATTCTATCCCTTATGCAAAGAAATGCGAAAAGGTGAAAGTGTTGTCTGTTGCCGATATGTTTGCCGAAGCCATCCGTCGTGTTTGTAGCGGTGAATCTATCAGTTCTCTGTATACTATTTAATTAATGCATATATCAGGAAAGGCTGCAATCCTGCGGGATGAGCAGCCTTTTATTTCCATATAATTCTTAACTTTGTCTGCATGAAAAAGAGCGAGAACCTTCTCGCTTGATATGATTAAGATGAATTATTGGTTTAATCTATAGGTCAGAATGGATCAGCATGCGTACCGGTATCGGTAAAAAGGAGTATAAGCTCTGTTTCGTTTTGGCTTCAGACTAATAACCGGTCTGATTATATAATGGCACTCCCATAGACCGTCATACTTATGTTTTTACCGTTTCTTTTTTTTACTTGTTGCCTCCATCTTTACTTAATTTGAATATTACGGCCAAAAATAATAATTAGCAATTTGCCTATTTCTCTTCATCAATAATCATGCCACTGCCGAGGCAAAGACGATGGTCTTTGTCGTAGACTACTCCGTACTGTCCGGGGGCGATTCCTTGGATTTTGTTGTCGGATTCGATGCGGTATAAGTCTCCGATGCGACGGATGCGGCCGTGTGTGAAGTCCGGTGTGTGACGGATCTTGAAAGTGATCTCTTTTCGTCCTCAAATTCTCCCCATGGGTCTTCGGTGATGAAGTCGAAGCCGTGCATGTTGATAATCTTGCCGTACTGTGTTTCCGGATCATAACCGTTGGAAACATAGATAATGTTCCGCTTGATGTCCTTTTTGATAACGAACCACGGTCCTCCGCTCAAGCCTAAACCCTTACGCTGTCCGATGGTGTGGAACCAGTAGCCGTTGTGTTTGCCTAACACTTTGCCTGTTTCCAGTTCGACGATCTTTCCGGTTTGTTTGCCCAGGTAGCGTTCGATGAAATCATTATAGTTGATCTTGCCTAAGAAGCAGATTCCCTGGCTGTCTTTCCGTTTGGCACTCGGCAGTTTTTGTTGTTCGGCTATAGCTCGGACTTCGCTTTTCATGAGATGTCCGATCGGGAACATTAATTTCTGTATTTGCAAACGAGTGATTTGGCCGAGGAAGTCGGTCTGATCTTTACCGGATCCTTGGCGGTGGAAAGCCATACTTTACCGTCTATCTCGGTTGTCGTGGCGTAATGACCGGTCGCTATTTTATCGAAATCCTTTCCCCATTTCTCTTCGAAGCAGCCGAATTTGATATATTTATTGCACATCATATCCGGGTTGGGGTGAGTCCGCGTTTTACGGAATCAATGGTGTAGCTCACGACACGATCCCAATATTCGTCGTGCAAGGAGACGATTTCAAACCGGCAACCGTACTTCTTGGCGATATAAGAGGTGATTTCAATATCTTCTTCGGCAGGGCAGTCTATATATCCGTCTTTATCTTCCATGCCGATACGGATATAGAAAATGGTAGGATCGTATCCTGCCTCTTTCAACTGGTGGACGACTACGGAGCTATCTACTCCTCCCGAAACTAATGCTGCGATTTCCATATTTTTACAGTGAATAAGAATTGTACAAAGGTACGGTAAATTTTTCAATTAAAACAGGAGAGATACTTTGGGTGCATCGATTACCGATAAGATACATGTCGGGACGACGAAAAATTATTGGCAGTATCTTTCGGAAATGTTGGGTTTGGAACTGCTCGATTACGGTATTATATCTAGCCGGACGAATCTTATTCTAACTGAAGGGATAGTAGTGACGATTTGATAGAATTGAAAGAGCGATTCTTGTTGGGATACTTTTAACCTGCAAAACATTTTTCATCTCATCGGAATTGCTTATTTTCGCATCCATAATAGTTCTCTTTTATGAATGTAGACATAACAGATTTAAAGACGGTCCGTTTGAGTCAGGACGGGAGTGCTGTGATTATCTTGGACCAGACCTGCTTGCCGGGATCTGAAGTCTATGTTTCCCTTTCTTCTGCAGAAGAGATTTGGGAGGCTATATATAGATTAAAGGTGCGCGGGGCGCCGGCTATCGGGATAGCTGCTGCCTATGGCATTTATGTTTGTAGCCGACAGATTGCGGCAAACACTTATGGTGGTTTTTGCAGTGAGTTTCTCCGAATCAAGGATTATCTGGCATCTTCTCGCCCTACTGCGGTCAACTTGGTTGCGGCTTTGGACCGGATGGAAAAAGTTGTGGTCGCCCATTCTGTGAATCCTGTTCCGGAAATAGTGGAACTGTTGCGTGTCGAGGCGGAGGCGATCCGGGCGGAAGATGCGGCTGCTTGCCGTAAGATAGGAGAGAACTGCTTGTCCTTGTTGCGCCCGGGAATGGGAATCCTGACACATTGCAATGCCGGTCATTTGGCGGTATCGGAATATGGAACGGCTTTCGCTCCGGTTTATTTAGGAGAAGAACGTGGATATGGCTTTAAGGTGTTTGCCGATGAAACGCGTCCGCTGTTGCAGGGTGCACGCCTGACGGCCTACGAATTGCAGAAGGTGGGTGTGGATGTTACCTTGATTTGTGATAATATGGCGTCGACCGTCATGCGGAAAGGCTGGGTACAGGCTGTCGTGGTCGGTTGCGACCGGGTCGCGGCAAATGGCGATACGGCTAATAAGATCGGGACTTCGGGAGTGGCGATCCTGGCTCGTTATTACGGTATTCCTTTTTTATGTGTTAGGTCCGACATCCACTATTGATTTGAATTGTCCGGATGGGGATTCGATCGTGATAGAAGAACGGAATCCCAAGGAAATTACGGATATGTGGTATGCTTCGCGGATGGCTCCTGAAGGGGTGAAAGCTTATAATCCGGCTTTTGATGTAACTCCTCACGACTTGATAACTGCGATTATAACCGAAAAAGGTATTGCTTATCCTCCTTTCCGTCTGGAGGATTTCTGAAAATATTTACGGAAAGTTTTGCTAATCCCGAAACAATCAGTAATTTTGCTGCCCAATTTGTGGATATAGTAATTAAACAATATA
>VOFG01001274.1_pt1 | contig 98907 bp, 100 predicted proteins | sample 5384171 | NCBI WGS metagenome assembly VOFG01 (sample SAMN12384726, study PRJNA508395) | human gut metagenome | isolation source: healthy gut F | host: Homo sapiens
CGGTTCTCTGCAGGCATATCTTGCTTCTTATCCACGTTGGACCCTCTACTGTGTTGAGCAGATATACAGTCTCTTGTGTCTGCCGGATATTGTCGAAGGAATGTGTGGTAGTATGCCGTTGTTCCTCTTTCAGGATACGTTTGTTGAAATCTTTAAAGCTGATGGTTCCATCCTCATCCAGTCCCACGTATATTTGTTGCAATTTTTACATTCTAACAAGAAAATGCCATGAAGCGTATTGGACTCTTTGTAATAGTTTTTTTCTGCATATCACTCTTACTCCATGCAAGCGGCCCGCGTGTCTTGTTTATCGGAGATTCTATCACGGACGGTAACTGGGGAAATGCCTGCGGGATGCCCAAACCGACTGCGGAACGAAGCCTTTGGGATATGAACCATATTTACGGTAGCGGCTATATGTATTTGTGTGCAAGTCATTATCAAGGAGATTTTCCGGAAAAGGAATATGCTTTTTTTAACCGTGGCATCAGTGGAAACACTCTCCGGGATTTGGAGAAACGCTGGGAAGAGGATGTCATTGGAATGAAACCGGATGTGCTTTCCGTCTTGGTGGGGACAAACGATGTACATTACTATCTGCAGGGTGACAAAAAAGAGCCTTTTGATTTTGAAGGATGGGAGAAGTGTTACCGTTCCTTGCTTGACCGTTCTTTACAGGCCAATCCGGAATTGAAGATAGTGCTGGGCACTCCTTTTGTTGCCAATGTCGGCAATATGCGTAAGAGTGAGGACTTTGCAGAACGTGATAGTCTGGTGCGTCGCTGTGCCGCCATCGTAGAGAGGATAGCGAAGGACTATCAGACGGTATTTCTTCCTTATAATGCGATGTTCGATGAAATTCTCGGCACTGCTCCGGCTTCTCAAGATACCTATTGGATTTGGGACGGTATCCACCCCACTCCTGCAGGGCATAAACGAATGGCGGATATGTGGATAAAGCGTGTGAATTTATAATTTATCAATAAAATAGAGAGTAATGGAAAAAGTGATTATCAACTCGTACGAGGATTTTGAAAAGCTGGTAGGCCAGCAAATCGGTGTTTCGGAATATGTAGAGCTCCCTCAGGAGCGTATCAATCTGTTTGCTGATGCGACATTGGACCATCAGTGGATACACGTCGATACGGAACGCGCCAAAGTGGAAAGCCCTTTTAAGAGCACTATTGCACATGGGTATCTCACCTTGTCCATGTTGCCATATCTGTGGAACCAGATTATTGAAGTGAACAACCTGAAGATGATGATTAATTATGGTATGGACAAGATGAAGTTCGGTCAGGCGGTATTGTCCGGACAGAGCATCCGACTGGTTGCCCATTTGCAATCTCTGTCGAATCTGCGCGGTGTGGCAAAGGCGGAAATAAAGTTTGCCATCGAAATACAAGGTGAAAAGAAGAAGGCATTGGAAGGGGTGGCTATATTTTTGTATTATTTCAATTGATTATGCGTAAGATGGTATGCCCCCAATGCAAGGTGGGGGCATTTTTTGTGACGAACGGACAAGGTGAGCGCCTGCCGGTCTACATCTCTGACAAAGGCGAGATTGTACCTAAAGACAGCACCTCTTCGTTGGAGGGATACGACCAGGATACGGTTTATTGTTTGTGCTGTTCCTGGCGCGGGACTCCGAAACGTTTGGTGAAATACTGATGGACATACTCCTGCCACAAATGGCGGAGTGCCGCCACGGGATGGTACAACAGCATCCGTGGTCCGGCATACCGCATGACTTCACGCATCCGTTCTTTCATTTCGGGCTTGTAGCAGTGAATGCTGCATTGCCTGCAGGTGGATTTATTCTCACCGAAAGGACAGCGTGAAAGACGAATGCGGGCATATCCCAGCAATTCCTCGCATCGGGGACACAATTGCTTGTTACCTTCCTTTTTCCGGCAGTAGAGGCGGACCATCCGTTCTACTGTCTGTTTTTCCTGCTCGATACGGGATGGCATGTTTATTGTTTGGACTGCCAGCGTTTCAAGGTCGGGAAGAATTCTTTCATACCGGCAATGGCTTCCTCTTTAGTGAAATTCATTCCGGAATCCTTGTTGAATTCGTCGGTGAACTGTGCACAATGTTCTATCATTTCGTCCATAGTGCAGTCTTGTGCAAAATTGCCGTGCTGGTAGCAATAGGTGCAATATTCCTCGTTGAGGCTACCGTCGGCATTGGTTCCGAGTACTTCTGCAGATGACAAGGGCATTCCGCAGCTTTGGCAAAGTTTAGCTTCCATAATGTGTGGAGTTAAGTGATATGCAAATATAGAATATTATTTTGGTTGAAGCGTCCTTTTCAGATAAATCATGTCTTTCAGTTGCTTGCCTCCTTCAAATATGGGGTGGTCGTAATTATCGATAAAGAAATCGGGTACCCGGTGTGAGTATGCAAATCCGCAGCTTTCATAGAAGGGGATGGTTAGCGGACTGTCTCCAGTGCCGACAAGCATAGTATGGCACCGGTCTTTATAATGTTCAAGAACGAATGCTATCAGTTGTCTTCCATATCCCTGGCGCTGGTATTCCGGATAGACAGCTATGCTCTTTATTTCGTAGATTCCTTTATCCTCGCAGGTGATTACACAAGACGCTTTGACTGTATCATTATCGGATAGGATGAACATCTCTCCCCGTTCCAGATAACGGTCAATCATGGACTCTTGTTCGTCGGCAAGCAGCAGCAGGTCAAGATATTGCTTTTTGTTGCCGGATATGGGATGTATTCTTATCATATTTCTGAATTTCTGGTGTGAAGTTAGTCATTTGCCGCTGGATTACCATGGAATATCATTTTAACTTGTAGAAAATGAACTTTTTTTCTATATTTTATACTATTTGGATTTTAAAGAGTATCTTTGCATTGTGTCGATAATAAAATATATAATGGTTTTGCTGTGTCTACTTCTTGCAGGATTTTCTTTACCTGCTCGGGCACAGAACAATCCGTATAAGATTGATGATTCCTTATATATTATTTATCAGCGGGCAACAAGATGGAATACCCTTCCGCAAGGGTTGCTTATAGCTGATACTCTATATGCTGAAGCTACCAAGAAGAAAGATAAGAAAGCCCAATGCCTGGCACTGACCATTCCCGTACATTATTATGCTGCCGCCAATAACTATGATATGTTGGAGCAGTCTGCCGAAAGGTTAAGGCTCGAGGCGAGGAAAAATGACTATTTACAGTATTATTATTTTGCTTGTACAATTGAGATTAATAAGCTATTGAACAATGGCCGTACGTTGCGTGCACTACAAAAGGCTGAAGATATGAAGAAGCAAGCCTTTGAGGATAAACATGATTATGGAATCTTTTCTTGTATTCGTACCTTGGGAAACATTTATCGTGTTCGTGGAAATGAAGCATTGGCTGCGGAATACTATCGGAAGCTTTGGTGTATATGCAAGAGCATCTTCCGGAGCAGGACCCTACAACACTTTACCAGGCTCTCATCAGATATTATCGTGGTAAAAAGGAGGAAGGATATGATAAGGCATTGGAACTGGCGGAGAAAGGTATAAGAGAGGCAAAAACGTCCGGAAGCCGTATTGGGGTCATGCGGGAGAAGTGTCAAGTCTTATACTGGATGCGCCGTGATGATGAATTCAGGACTTGCTATGACGAATGTCTGCGTCAGATGAAACAATATGGGATTGGATGGAATGAAACGGCGAGGAGACTTCGTGTATACAGGCTGGTTTTGGATAAGGACTATGAGCAGGCTCTGAAGGCAGCTGACTCTGTGGGTAATAAAATGGAGGTGTATCGTTTGCGCAGAGAAATATATGTGAAGTCCGGAGACTATGAGCAGGCTTATTTGTATGCCTCTGTATACAATAATTATAAAGACTCGTTGAGCCGGCTGGTGCAGTCTTCAGATTTGGCCGAATTGACAGCCCAATTGGATAACGAGCGTATGAAACTGGAAGCCAAAGTGCTGGAATACAAAAATACGAAGTTGAGTCTGGCCAATACACAGTTGGCATTGGAACAGAGCCAGTCGCATGCCGAATTGGAGAAAATCAATGCCGAGAACAGTAAGTTGGTGCTGGAGAACCGTAATCTGGAACTGGCCCGCCTCAATGTGGAAGCCGAGCGGCAGAAAGCCATTCTGAAGGAACAGCAGGTTGTGTCGCAGCACCAAATTGTTGTACTAAGCCTGGTAGCCTTGATTTTATTGCTGTTTACTTGTTTTCTTATATTCTATCTGTACAAACGTCGCAAGTCGATGGCTGCCTTGCAAGAGAAGAACCAGGAACTGACAGTGGCCCGCGACCGTGCCGAACAGTCGGATAAGATGAAGATGTTCTTTATACAGAACATGAGTCACGAAATCCGGACACCGCTCAATGCCATTGTCGGATTCTCCCAGATGCTGTCTTTGCCCGAAATGGAGTTTACTGAAGAGGAGAAGAGCGAGTTCAGTCTCCGCATTCAGCAGAATTCCGATTTGCTCACCACGCTGGTAGACGACCTTCTTGATCTTGCCAGTTTGGAAAGCGGTAAATATACCATGCGTTTGGAACCTCACAGTTGTAATGCCGTTTGTCAATCTGCCATTGTTACCGTAGAACATCGTAAACCGGAAAATGTGAAGCTGTATTTCACTTCGGATGTGGCGGATGATTATCTGATTGTAACGGATGAGAAGCGTCTGGAGCAAGTGCTTATCAATTTCTTGACCAATGCAGAGAAACATACCGAGCAGGGTGAGATTCATCTGCATTGTTCTCTCTCGGAGATTGCGGGAAAGATTACCTTTTCTGTTGCCGATACGGGTTCGGGCATTCCCGAAGATAAGGCCGACAGCATCTTCGAACGTTTCAATAAATTGGATGCGTTCAAGCAAGGTACGGGATTGGGATTGAATATCTGCCGCATTATCGCTGAAAGGCTGAATGGGGAGGTGAGGCTGGATAGAAACTATACCGGCGGGTCACGTTTCTTGCTGATATTGCCACTGAATGGTTGGGAGTTGACGGCCGGGAATTGCCGGTGAACAAAATCTACTGTACGTCGTTCTTCTCATAACATGATAATCTGATGAAGTTATGAGTAAGTTGAAATTCTCTTTTCTGGTTTTGATGCTGATGGTATCAGTCTCGGCTTCTGCCGATTGGGCACCTGCTGATGTACAGGCTGCACTGAAGAAAATGTATCCTACGGCAGATGATGTTGCCTGGTCGCATGATGAATCTTATTATGTGGCAGATTTCCTGATGAACGGTTTTGATACGAAAGTCTGGTTTGACGGGCAGGCGCAATGGGTAATGCAACAGACGGACTGGGAGACAATGGACGGAGTGCCCCCTGCCGTTTACAATGCTTTTGCCGCCAGTGAATATTCCGGAGGGATGGTGCAGAATGTCACTTGGGTACAGTTTCCCAAATGGCAGTCCATCGTGGCGGTAGAGGTAGGGATGGCAAATCTCCAGACGAAATATCAGATATTGTTTACCCCGACGGGCGAAATCATCCGTGCCCGTAATGTCACCTATACATACAATCCGCTCGGCGCAGCCACTTTCTTGTAACGTCTGTTCGCATACCTGCTGAATTTATCATATCTTTGCCTTCCCAAACCAGACTTTTATGGACAAAGACACTTTTCAGCAGGAGGTTTATAATGTAGTGGCCGCAATCCCTCCGGGGCGGGTGGTGACGTACGGACAGATAGCCTATCTTGTCGGAAGACCTCAATGTTCGCGCATGGTGGGACATGCTATGCACGATGTGCCCGACGGCATGTGTTTGCCCTGCCATCGGGTAGTGAACAGCCAGGGCAGGCTGGCACCGTGCTGGGCGGAACAGCGGGCTTTGCTGGAGGCAGAGGGCGTGACGTTCAGAAAGAATGGGTGTGTGGACATGAAAAAATGCCAGTGGGAATTCATGAAAGAGCAAATACAATAAGATTATGAAATTTATAGGTGCACATGTATCGGCCAGTGGGGGAGTGGAAGCGGCTCCCGTCAATGCCAGTGAGATAGGGGCAAATGCTTTTGCCTTGTTTACCAAGAACCAGCGTCAGTGGGTGGCAAGGCCGCTGACGGAGGAGAGTATCAGGGTGTTTAAGGAAAATTGTGGGAAGCTTGGCTTCGATTCCCGCTATATCCTGCCTCACGACAGTTATCTGATAAATTTAGGGCATCCCGAAGAAGAAGGGTTACAGAAAAGCCGTGCCGCTTTTCTGGATGAGATGCAGCGCTGCGAACAATTAGGGCTGAAGTTACTGAATTTTCATCCGGGCAGCCATTTGAATAAGATTTCCGTGGAAGAGTGTCTGGACAAGGTCGCTGAATCCATTAATCTTATATTGGGCAAGACGCACGATGTGGTGGCTGTCATAGAGAACACAGCCGGGCAGGGTAGCAATGTGGGAAATGAGTTCTGGCAGCTGGGACATATCATTGACCGGGTGGATGACAAGTCTCGCGTTGGAGTTTGCCTTGATACCTGCCACACGTATACAGCAGGCTATGATATAGTGAATGAGTATGACAAGGTGTTTGAGGAGTTTGACACAGCGGTAGGTTTCGGCTATCTGCGCGGTATACACCTGAATGACTCCAAGAAAGCACTCGGCTCCAGAGTAGACCGTCACGACAGCATCGGCAAGGGGCTGATAGGTATGGATTTCTTCCGGCGCTTTATGCAAGATGTGCGTTTTGACGGTATACCTATTATTTTGGAGACGCCCGATGAATCGCTTTGGGAAGAGGAGATAAAACTGTTAAGAAGCTTTGTCTCCTCTGATTGAGAGACTATGCCCTGAATACACATTCTATACGGTTGCCGTCCGGGTCGAGGACGACACTTTCAAAATATCCGTCGCCGGAGGTACGGGGCTCTCCTGCGATGGTATATCCCGCTGTGCGTAGCCGTTCTGTCTGTCGGAGGACAGCTTCCTGGCTGTCGAAGGCAAAGGCAAAGTGGGTCAGTCCCAGTCTGTTTTCCTCAATAGGGGTATTCTGTATGTCCGTACGGCTCATCAGTTCCAAATCCGTTCCTTCATCGAAGTGAAGGAAATAAGATTCGAATCCTTTTTGGGGTTGATGTACTTTTTCATTGCTGCTCCCGTTGAAGTAACGGGTGTAGAACTCTTTCATCTCTTCCAGTTGGAAGGTCCAGATGGCGATGTGATGTATTCTCATAAGTTTGCTAAATTATAATCTGTGTTCAATCTGAGTAATCTGTGGTGGGGTTGGTAATTGCAGGTGCAGAATAGGGAAAGGCTTTCCCGTCGGGTCGGTTTCGTCCCGGCCGGCCACTTGGAATCCCATATGTTGGTAAAATCGGCAAGCTTGTCCGTTCTGCTCGTTTACATCCACTTTGTGGATGTGTTTTTGGTGGACGGCGTACTCCATGAGCCGTTTTCCGTATCCCTTACCTTGTTGGTCGGGACGGACAAACAACATCTCGATGAGTTCATCGCTCAGTCCCATAAAGGCGGCAATTTCTTCTTTTTCGTTGCGGATGATGTAAAGCTCTACGGCAAGAAAGTACTGCTCTCTTATCAGTGGTTTGTAAAACTGTATATCCTTTTCTGCCAGGAAGTGGTGTGTGCTGCGGACAGAGGCTTCCCAGACGGTCAACAGTTCGTCATAATCTTGTGGGGTAGGTCGGAGTATCATCATTTATTGCATTACTTTGCTGGTTATTAATCAGTAGGCAGTCAGAATTCAGCTTCTTTGGTAATCCTTACGGTTTCTCCCGTTATAGGGTGGGTAAATTCTAAGTATTCGGCATGCAGATAAAGCCGGTCTGCTTTCTCCCCGTAAAGTTCATCACCGATGATGGGGCAGTGCAAGCCAAGCGGGTGTGCTGCATGTATACGTAGCTGATGGGTTCTTCCCGTGCGCGGATAGAAAGCGATACGGGTCCGTTTCCCGTCCAGACGTTCCAGAACTTGATAATCGGTGATGGCGGGCTTTCCGTGTTCGGTGTGTACCATTTGCCGTGGGCGGTCAAGTGGATTCAGGCAAAGCGGGAGGTCGACCGTACCTTTGTCCTTTGGGACAATACCCTCGAGCAATGCGACATAACGTTTCCTGACCAGGCGGTTCTTGAACTGGGCCTGCAGGTTCTGGTGTACACGCTTGGTCTTGGCAATGAGCATTAAACCGGAAGTGGCCATGTCGAGACGATGCACCGTCAGGGGACCGTCAGCTTCGGGATATTGCTCACGCATCAGGCTATAGACGGAGACTGCATCTTCCTTGCCGGGAACAGACAGCATTCCTGCCGGTTTGTTGATGACCGAAAGCCATGGGTCCTCATAAACAATCTCCAAATTTTGGGAGGGTACCTGCATTCTTTTCAACATGGGGTTTTCCTCTACTTGTAGACCTTGCAGCATGTGTTGCAGTATAGGTTCGCACTTTCCTTTGCAAGCCGGATAATAGTGGCCGTGATGGCGTATCTCTGTCTTGGGGGAATCACCCCACCAGAACTCGGCCATGGCAATAGGTTTCCATCCGTGCAGATAAGCTTGTTGCAACAGTTTGGGGGCCGCACATTCACCCGCGCCGGCAGGAGGTGTCTTGTGCACGGTCTGCCCGAATATCTCACAGAGATTCTTGACTTCTCCCCGGTAATTCAGCATCCCGAACTGTTCGAATAGCTTTTGCTGCAATGCTGCAGAGCGGGTTTTACGTTCAGACTTCAATGCTGAAATCCGTCTTTCCCAGTCTTCTGTCTGCGTTTGCAGTGTGGTAATCCTTGCTTTCCATGAACGTTCCAGGCGTTTATATTCTGCCTTTTGGAACTGGCTTTCCCGTATCAGTTCGGCTTCTTCCTGCGCATTGAGTTCTTTTTCTTTTCTGCGCTGTTCTCTGGCTGTTTTGGCTTCTTTCAACTGTGCTTTGGCTGTTGCCAGTATGTTTTCTGCTGACTGAATGGTCGGGCAAGCTCTGCTGATAAGGCGGCATATGCTTTGTCATTTTCCAGTTGCCGGATGTTGCGGTTGATGGAAGAGATGTTCTCTTCTTCTATCTTGAAAAAGCCTTGTGGCTGTAGCAAGTTATATACGGGAGGAACAAAAAGGGATGTAGGTTCTTTCCGGCCAATATGCCTGAGAATGCAGCTAAATATCCGGTTTCTCCATGCTCGGTTTGTACAATCAGTACCCCGAACATTTTGCCTTGGCGCAGTTCGTCCTTCCATGCAGTTTGTCGGGTAAGATAGCTTTGTACTTCTTTGGCTGCCAATATACATAATGGGTGCGGAGTATAGCAGAAAGGATAGGTGAACCTTTCCGGAAGCGGAATGTCGGTTATGGAAGTAGTAAAACGGTGCAACATCATGTTGCAAAGATACTATATTTCTCTCATAACAGACCGTTTGTACTGCAAATCTTTATTTCGTTGTATATAGGTTGTATCGCTTATGAAGAAAAAAAAACATCTTTGGGAAAGTTTTACTTATTCTCCGTTTATACAAATATGTATATATGTGTGAATTAACTTTGTTTTTGATAAATTGGCAACTCTGTTATCCTTAAAAATGACTATTAATCTGTCTCGGATATTTTCTTCTTCCATAGACTTCTTTTTGTGTACTTTAGATGTTATGCCGTCGTATGAATACGGATGAAGAGCTTTTGCCTTAGTGATACTTGTAAAATAAATTAAGTTATTGCCTTTTTTGTTTTATTGGGGAATGGTTGTTTTTTAAACTTCCTGGATATATAAAAGAAACTTATTTCTCTTTAAAAAGTTGTATATTAGCGCCTTAAAGTTTTTCAAAAGATTATATGGGCAAAAACAAAGAGAAATTAAACATATTCTTGCTTCATTTTTTAGAACGGTTGAATAGCAATGAACCCAATGAAAGGAAAGTTATTGAATCGTTGACCGATTTCTGCAACTACTATGACTTTACGAAAGGGTTTATCTATCAGACTGACGGATTCCGTTATTTCTTATTGAAAGAAACGATTGGAAATGAAGGTGGGACTATGAAACCCCGTTTCGATATGGGAGAGTTGAAAAAGGAGCATGTCGATGCCATGAAAGCTCGGGATAAACCTTTCTATGGAAACAGAAATGCGGATGCTTCATGGGATGATATTGACATTCTTGATTTCTACGGTGAGGATTCTTTGTTAATCAGGCATTTTGAAGATACTGAGGGTAAAATCATCGGATTCATAGGTTTTGCAGGCAGGGAGGAAGAGACCTATCTCACGGAAGAGGAGTTGCAAATCATTCATCTCTTGCTGGGCTCGTTCTCTAAGGAAATTGCGGTCAGGGAATATAAGGAAAGGGAAGTGAGGGCCAGCAATACATTAGGCAGTATCATGAATAATATGGGCGTTGATATTTACGTCAACTCTTTCGATTCCCACGATATGTTGTATGCCAATAGGTCTATGGTGGAACCATATGGCGGTATCGAGCATTTCTGGGGGAAAAAATGCTGGGAGGCCCTCTACTCGGACAAGACGGGGGAGTGTGAGTTCTGCCCAAAGAGGCATTTGATAGATGAAAACGGACACCCCACCAAAGTCTATTCGTGGGATTATCAACGGCCATTTGACAAGTGTTGGTTTCGCGTGTTCAGTGCAGCCTTTGCTTGGGTGGACGGGCAGATGGCGCATGTCATTACCAGTGTGGATATCGACCATCAGAAAAAGATAGAGGAGGAATTGCGGGTCGCCAAGGATAAGGCAGAACATCTGGACCGCTTGAAGTCTGCTTTCCTGGCCAATATGAGTCATGAAATCCGTACTCCGCTCAATTCCATTGTCGGTTTTGCAAGCATCATTGCCGAACTGGACGCTAGGGAAGAACGCCAGGAATACCTTGCCATCATGCAGGAGAATACGGAACTGCTCTTGCAACTGATATCCGACATTCTGGATTTGGCAAAGATAGAAGCGGGAACACTTGATTATAATATGGGGTATGTGGATGTCAGTGACTTCTGTAAGGACGTGATGCGCAACTATGATATGAAGGAAGACAAGGCTGTACCGGTTCTGTTGGCTCCCGACTTGCCCGATTACCGTATCTATACCGACAAGAAACGTCTGATGCAGGTGGTCACCAATTTTATAAACAACGCTTTGAAGTTCACCAGTGAAGGGCAGATCCTTTTGGAATATCATCCGGTGGAAGGTACCGATCAGATAGAGTTTTCTGTGACGGACACCGGTATGGGTATTGCTCCGGATGCCGTGGCTACTGTGTTCGACCGCTTTGTAAAGCTTAATACCTTTGCGAAGGGCACGGGTTTAGGCTTGTCCATCTGTAAAAGTATCATTGAGCATCTTGGCGGGACTATCGGTGCTGAGTCGGAATTGGGAGTCGGCAGCCGTTTTTGGTTCAGGCATCCGTGTGCCGAATGATTTTATTTGCCTATATTTGTGCGAACTTCAATATTTATGGATAAAAAACTCTGTACCGATGAAAAACAAGACATGGACGTGCCTGGTTGTTGTGTCAGCAGCATTGCTGATGGCGGGTTGCGGCAGCAGGACAAAGAAACAAACAAATGAAGATGTAAGTATGGATAGTGTCGGTGTAACATGCAGTGGCGTAAAGACCTTGCAACTGGAGGGAGTGCAGGCCACTTGGATTCAGGATAATGCTGGTGAGCATTTGATGCCGAGAACGATTTTCCCGGATGCAAGCGATGAATTGATGGAAAGTTTGTCGCTTCAAGGCGGTATTCCTTCTTCCATGAGCACCTTCCTGGTAGATACGAATGGTATCCGTATCCTTTTGATACGGGAATGGGAGCTCCCGGCAGTCGTCTGTTGCCCGGATTACAATCTTTGGGTATCTCTCCGGCAGATATTGGATATCTGTATCTTACCCATTTCCATGGCGACCATATCGGTGGAATGATGAAGGGAGACAGTGTAGTCTTCCCGAATGCCGAAGTGTACGCATCAAAAGTGGAATATGATGCCTGGATGGCAATGCCTGCCGAAAGGAAGGCGCAGGTCGTAAAGACGATGGATGCCTATAAGGAACGGCTGCATCTGTTTGAGTTTGGCGATACCTTGCCGGGCAATGTGGTTGCCATGGAGGCAGTCGGTCATACTCCCGGTCATACGGTTTTCCAGAGTGGCAAGTTACTGGTGATTGGTGACCTCATCCATGGTGCGGCCCTTCAGTTGGAGCATCCGGAATACTGCGCTTCCTATGATATGGATAAGGAAGCTGCCGTGAAAGCACGCAAGTATTTCCTCCAATATGCCAAGGACAACCAATTGACGATGGCAGGTATGCATCTTCCTGCTCCGGCCTTCAAATAGAATAGGAGAGTGTCAAAAGTATATGAGTACTTTCATTATGCTATATTTAGGCGCGGATAGTTCTGAGCCCCTCGTTATTCCTTTTTACTTTTAGAAGCGGCAGTCTTGTTCGATGTATGTCATATATTCGTCGTAACTGATGTGCCTGCCTCCCATTGTTTTGAGGTGAGGGGTTTCGAACTGGCAATCTATCATGACGCCTCCATGTTCCCTGAAGAATTGGGCCAGATGGATGAGGGCCAGCTTCGAGGCGCTGGGAACGAGTGAGAACATGCTCTCTCCAAAGAAACAACGTCCCAGGGTCACTCCGTACAGCCCACCTACCAATTGCTCTTCTTCCCATACTTCCACGCTGGCGGCGAATCCTTGTTCGTGCAGGTGCGTATAGGCTTCCATCATCTTCGTTCCGAGCCAGGCGCCTTCTTGTTCTATCCGCAATTCTCCGCAGGTTTGTATGATGTCTTGGAAAGCTTCGTTGAAGGTGATTTCGTACTTTCCTTTGTTGATGAGCGTACGCATGGAGTGGGAGATATGGATTTCGTCCGGAAAGATGACGAAACGGTCCATCGGGCACCACCATTGTATCAGTTCTTCCCGAAATGCGTACCAGGGGAAGATGCCGTTGGAGTACGCCAGGATGAGGCGGTCAATGGATAGGTCACCGCCCACAGCGAGCAACCCGTCGGGGTCGCCGTAGTGAGGGTCGGGGAAAGCAAGTTTATCCGTCAGTTGAAAGACCATATCGTTATTCGGTTGCGGGTTGTAGTTTCAATGCTCCGTTTTCCACTTGCACGCGGACTTTTCCTCCTGCCTTCAATGTACCGAACAGAATTTCGCGCATCAGCAAGGGTTTCAAGTGGGCGGCTATCACGCGGTCCATCTCCCGGGCGCCGTATTCGGGAATAAAACCCCGTTGGAGCAGCCATTCGTGTGCTTCCTGGCTCAATACCATTTCCACCTGGCGGGAAGACAGCTTGCTGCCTAGTTCTCCGAGTTTCTTGTCGAGGATAAGTGATGCCATCGGGCGGTCCATGTCATGGAAGACCACCGTGGCAGAGAGGCGGTTGATGAATTCGGGCTTAAAGGTTTTCTTGACTTGTTTCAGCATGGCTTCTCCGGCGGTGACCTGACTGTTGAAGCCGATGGACGCTTGGCGGGCATATTGTGCTCCGGCATTGGAGGTCATGATGAGGACCACGTGTCGGCAGTCGGCTTTCCGTCCTTTGTTGTCAGTCAGTACGGCATAATCCATTACTTGCAGCAGGATGTTGAATACGTCGGGATGGGCTTTTTCTATCTCATCGAGCAGTAGCACGCAGTTTGGGGTCTTGCGTATGGCGTCGGTCAGCAGGCCGCCGTCCTCGTAACCCACGTAGCCGGCAGGCGAGCCAATCAGTTTGGCTACGGTATGCTTTTCGGTATATTCGCTCATGTCAAAACGTTGCAGGGCGATGCCCAGCTCGGCGGCGAGCACTTTGGCAACTTCGGTCTTTCCTACTCCGGTGGGGCCTACAAAGAGCAGGCTTGCCAGCGGTTTGTTTTCGTCCAGCAGTCCGGCTTTGGACATTTGCACAGCTTCCACCACCTGACGGACGGCTTCTTCCTGCCCGTAGATGCGGGAGCTGATGCGTTCGTGCAGGCTTTCCAAGGCGGTGGTGTCGTCCTCTTTCATGGCGAGGGCATTGACTTTGCAGGTACGTGCCAGTATGTCGGTTATCAGTGCCTTGTCCACGGTCTGTTCCTCGGAGTCTGTGGGGTATATTTCCCGGTAAGCTCCTGCTTCGTCCACCAGGTCGATGGCTTTGTCGGGCAGGAAACGGTCGCTGATGTAGCGGGCGCTTGCCTTTACGGCATAGGGGATGACGTCGGGCTCGTAGGTGACGCCGTGGTAGGTTTCGTATTTCTCTTTCAGGCCTTCTACGATATGTATGGCTTCTTCAATGTTCGGTTCCAGTATGTCTATCTGCTGGAAGCGGCGTACCAGTCCCTTGCTGCGTGCGAAGTAGCGGTTGTACTCGTCGTAGGTGGTAGAGCCGATGAAACGTATTGCCCCGGTTTCCAGATAGGGTTTCAGCATGTTGGAGGCATCCATAGAGCCTTCGCCCGTGCGTCCGGCGCCTATCAGGTTGTGTATCTCGTCGATGTAGACGATGGCGTTTCCCTCACGACCGATGCCTTCCATGATACTTTTCAGCCGCTTCTCGAAATCGCCGCGATATTGTGTGCCTGCCAGTAGACTGCCCAAGTCCAGCTCATAGATGCGGAAGCCGGCAAGCCGTTCGGGGACGTTGCCCGCTTCGATACGGGCGGCAAGCCCATAGGCAAGGGCTGTTTTGCCTACACCGGGTTCGCCCACATGCAACGGGTTGTTCTTTTCTTTGCGGCAGAGCACTTGTATGGTTCGCTCCAACTCCATCTCCCTGCCGATAAGCGGGTTGTGGTCTGCCAGATGGTCGTTGAGGCAGGTCACGTAGTTACGCCACGGTTCTGTTTTCTCTTGTTCATCGGGAGATGGCGTACCGCCTGCTTCTTCTGCCAGCTCCGCTTCTTCGTAGTGGGTGATGAGCAGGCTGAGGAATTCGGGCAGGTCGCCGCCGACTGCTTCCTTCAGGAAATGGCATGCCCAGGAATCTTCCAGTTGCAGCAAGCCTTGTATCAGATGAGGAACATCCAGCTCTTCGGCGCTGGAATACTCTGTCACCGTATAGGCATGTTGCAGGAGTGAGCTGAGCTGGACGGAAAGTCCCAACTCGTATTCCACATTGTCGGGGACAGTGTCCACTTCTTCCGTCAGATAGTTTTCCAGCGAGATGCTGAGCTCCACATAATTGTAGAAGGTATCTTGCAGGGTGTTGATAAAGGGTTCCTGCTCCAGAATGGCGCTCAGCAGATGTTCGGGCATGATGAACTCGTGCCGGTAAGACTCGGCCTTTCTTTGTGCGGAAGCGAATGCTTGGTTTACGAATATCGTATTTTTTATATCCATATTGTTTCTTTCTTCTTATTCTTCTTCCTCCGGGGTGACGGTGAGCCGGAGGGGGAAACCTTCATTGCGTGCCATGCGGGTGGCTTTCTGTACTTTGGAGTGGGCGATGTCGTATGAGTAGATGCCCACTACCGCGGAGTTGCTCTTGTGCACCTGCAGCATCAGTGTTTCCGCTTCTACCGATGATTTGTAAAAGACGGTGGTGAGTACTTTTACCACAAACTCCATGGTGGTGAAGTCATCATTGTAGATGGTGACTTTGAAGCGTCGGGGTTCCCGTAATTCTATGCGTTCTTTTTCTTTGAAAGAAGATTGCTGTTGTTCCATTTCTTTGAAAAACTACTGTTAAGACATTGTTCTACCGTTGTGTGGGCAACGAAAACTCCTGCCACTCATATTCGTCTCCGTACTCGTCGGCTATGGCTATGCGTATGGTGACGTTACCCGTCTTTATCCGTTCTCCGGCACTGATGTTGGCGGTGTATTTCACACCGTTGCGCGGAGTTATTTGCTCTATCATGACCGACGGCGATATGTAAATACGCTTCATGCCCGTGGTTTCCACCACCACCGGCACTACGTTGTAGGCTGTTTTGTTTCCTTCGTTCATGATTTCAAAAATCACTTTACAGTTCGCCCGAATTGATGACGTGGTTGCGGCTGTCGTCAATGAAACGTATATTCCGTATCCTCAAGTGGTCGATGGCCGATGCTTGCGGCTGTCTTCCGGATTGCGGGGGATAGGGCTGTGTCCTTTCTATCCGGTAGCTGTACTCCTCCTGCTTTTTGGGGGCTGTGGCTGCATTGGCAATGGCAGCTCCCGCAATGGTTCCTATGATGGTGCCGATGGCGGAACCCCGGTATCCTCCCCGCCAGCCTCCGTTGCTGTCTCCTATCAAGCCGCCGATGGCACCGCCTACATTACTTCCGATGGCAGCTCCTGCGAGCACTGCGTTAGGGTCGCCTACAGCCATCTGGCTTGTGCCGCATCCGCTGAGGATGATGGTTGCTGCCAGGATTCCTATAAAAGACTTTTTCATGTTCATATCCTATAATTATTATATTGGGCAGATTGTTTTATAAAAGGGCTATTCCCAGTAAATCATCTTTTTGGTCATGCCTCCGTCAATGGTGATGTTTTCGCCATTGATGAAGTCGTTTTCGTCTTGACATAGGAATACGCACATACGGGCAATATCTTCCGGTTTACCAACCCGTCCGGAGGGATGTTGCGAATGGTCTTCTGCCCGTAATTGTTCATAATCGTGTGTCTGAATCCAGCCCGGAGAGATGGAGTTGACCGTGATGTGCCACTCTGCAAGCGATAAAGCCAACGCATGCGTCAATGAATAGATACCTCCTTTGGAAGCTGCATATCCTTCACTGCCTGGTTCACTCATCAGATAGCGGGTAGAACAGAGATTAATGATTCTTCCGTAGGTATTCGTGCTGTTTTGACTTTTGCGGTGTACTGCCAACGCATGTGAAGTAATGAACACCGGACGTAAATTCACAGACAATATTTTATCGAAAGTCTCCACACTCGTTTCTGTGATGGGAGAGAATTCACTGATGCCGGCATTGTTTATAATGATGTCAATATCCCCCCATTCCTTGAAAATATTTTGCAGGCAAAGTTCCAATGCTTCTTTGCTGTTTAGGTCGACGGGGTGGAATTGTGCTCCGGTGGCTTGGGCGGTTTGTTGTCCTTCCAGTTCATTCTTGTCACAAAAGGCTACTTGGTAATTAAGCTTGCAGAAGGCTTCTACAATGGCTTTGCCAATACCTCCTGCACCTCCGGTAACGAACACTTTCTTTCCGCCTTTTTTGAGGGGAAGTGTCGGCTTATGTAGCGTTTGTGCCTTACCGGATTTTTTCGCTTTCTCCCAAGCTGCTTTGCGTGCCCGGTATTGCTCGTACTGATTTTCAAGATAATTATCGGCCATATATGTTTCCGGTTTTATTGTTTAACTGTCTTTTCTCCGAATAAGTTCACTTCCTTGCATTGGGAGATGATATAGAGATGATGCCCCCAAGGGATGGAGAAAAATTTCTCTTCACCTAATTTGGAAACAACTTGTTGCCAAATTGTATGTGGCTCATTATAAAATAGATACCACTGCTTTATACTGCGTATGTTTCTATATGAGAACCCTTTCATATCAGGAAATTCTGCCATCAGCTCACGACTCAACTCTTCGAGAAATCCGCTTCCCCAAGTCATTTCTTTCTGCCGTTCTATAATTTCTGCCCCCCGTTGCCAGTAAAGGTGAAGCAGTTCGCTGTTCACGCGTACAGCCGCTTTAATCTGTGCACTACGAATGTCTTGTTTTAGGTGGTTTACCCAATCCTTGAACGGTTGATTTATAGATAGTGCTGTTTTCATATTTTTATTTTCTTCATCGTCATATTCGATGTTTCTATTTCACAAAGTTAAGAAAAAGAATTTATTTCAACTGTAATCCTTTCCGTCTTTTCTACCTCCCCACTTTTACCACACAATATACCATCTCCCCTCTCTTTCCTTTACCTCATCCCGTGTTGCTGCAATATCCTTCCGAACACGTTCACCCGTTTTGCAGAGAATAGGTATCGCACTATGTCGCTGTATTTCCTCCTATATTTTCGCAGGCGATAATTATTCCCCTTGTAGGGCTTCAAAAGGGAATCCGTCTGTTTCCCTAAGGAGAACGGTTTGTTTCAATATGGAGAACAGTTTGTTTCATTAGTAGGAAACAGTTTGTTCCGTTAAAGAAAACAGTTTGTTCCGTTAAAGAAAACAGTTTGTTTTATTGAGTGCGAACAGTTTGTTTCATAGTATGTGAACACTTTGTTTCTTACTGTTGTAACAAAGTGTTCACCGTTGTGAACTAAAGTGTTATCTATATTTTCAGTGATAAAATGACATGAAAAGGGGGCTGAAGATTACCTTTCTACCATTTGTATTCCTCGCTGTAAGAGTCGAAAGCCGGTTCTCCCGGAATGTTGTATTGGTGGAAAGTTCTGCGGATATAGTTCTGGTCTTCGGGGGAAAGGTAAGATTCTTCCCGGTAGAAGCGGTAGTATTTTCCGCGGCCGAAATGGGCTATCAACTGGCTTTTCAGAGGTTGGAGATTCTTGTAGGGAACTTCATCGAGCAAGTGACTGATTCCCCATGCAACATGTATCTTTTGTGTCGATTGGAAATAGGCGCATTGGCTGCTATCCTCTGGAATACACAGTGGATTGATGATGCGGATGGACGGGTACTCGGGGGTATCGCGAAGGGCGGCTAAGCGATGCAGGCAGTTGTCGGCTTTCGGGCATTGGTTGTTGAAACAGCGTGAGTAGTTGGCAGGTGCTAAAGGTTTCTCGGAAGAATGTTTCATGTTTATATATACTTTGATGAAGCGACAAAGATAGCACTAACTTTTTGATATAGCCTTCTGTTCTCTTGTTTGAAATGCCCCCTCATTGAAAAAACAGCAGCCGGAACCACTGAATCCAGTAATTCCGGCTGTACCGTTCTTTCTTATAAGTATGGATGGACTATTTCACCTGGATGATGTCATAATTCAAGTCACTCACAGCTTCCTGCAGGCTGTCGTTGACAAGGCGCAGGGTTGTGTCGTTCACTACTACGAAGTACACCGGAGTGTCCCCGTCGTTCGGGGTCAGCTTGATGGCTGTTTTCTTCTTGTTGTCGCCGTCTTTCTGGATAACTTCTTTCTTTCCTTTGGAAGTAAAGCTCTTGTTCTTTCCGGGGCCTTCGGCATCCAGATAAGTTGTTACCAGCGTGTAGCCGCTTTCTCCGTCGGGACCTACACTGTCTACGCTCAATACATACTGGATGCCCGGACCGTCGGCGGCGGGAAGGATTCCTTCGTATACGGCTACGGCAGACGAGTCATTGCCGGTAACAGCCATTACACTTTCGTCCATGGCGACGGCGTCATTGTTCTGAGTTCCTTTTGATTGGCAGGATACCAATGCAGCGGCAATCGCTGCAATCATCATTACTTTTTTCATTGCTTTAATGGTTTAAATTAATTATAAAGACGCAATAGCGTTTGTTATTCATCTTCTTCTTTCTTGATGACGAGCAGCTTGTCCACCCGTCCGCGGTCCATATCCACCACTTCGAAGTCCAGGTTCTTGTAGCTGAAAATGTCACCGGCTTTCGGAACCCGTCCGATGAGGAACATTGCAAGCCCGCTTAAAGTGGTGAAGTCCTCTTCTTTCAGGTCGTCATAGTTCATAATGCCCATCGCCTCCATAAAGTCATCCAGATTCCTGGAAGCTTCCACCAGCATGGAACCGTCTTGACGAACAACGATTTCCTCTTCTTCCGTTTCGTTCTCTTCCAAAATATCACCGAAGATACTTTCCGTCAAATCGTGTAAGGTGATAATACCTTCTGTATTCCCATACTCGTCTACAACAACTCCGAACTTGTTTTTGTTCTTCTTAAACAGCTCTAAAACTTTCTTTGCATACAAACTTTCCGGAATAAACAAAGCAGGGCGTGCAATACTACGTAAGTTGAAGGGTTGTTCGCCGCCCATCATCAAGATGATGTCCTTTACGGAAACCACACCGATAATCTCGTCCTTTCCCCGCTCCACCAGGAGATATTTGCTGAAGTGTTCTTCGTGGATGATACGCAGCACCTCTTCCGGTGTGTCTGTGGGATGGAGCACAACGATGTCGCGGCGATAGGTCATCAGGTCATTCGCTCTTTTGTCCGAGAAGCGGAACACGTCACGCAACATTTCCGTTTCGTCTTTGTCGATGACGCCTTGTTCCGAGCTTTGGTGCAGAATCATCTTCAGTTCGTCTTGTGTCATTTGGCGTTCTTCGCCACTGTTCAGTCCGATGAGTTTGTTCATCAGTTTGGTGGAAGCGCTCAACAGGCATACAAACGGATAGGAAATCTTGGTCAGCACAATCATGAAGGGGCTGAGCATGGTGGCCCATCGTTCCGGGTTGTTCAAGGCGATGGACTTGGGCACCAGTTCGCCTATGATGAGCGACAGATAGGTGATGATGGCTACTACGGTAATCATGGCGAGAGTCTTGGCATAGGCGGCTACTCCCGGAATGAGGGCGAACAGCGGTTCTACGTCATCAGCGATGGTGGCACCACCATAGGCACCGGATACGATACCGATAAGAGTAATACCGATTTGGATGGTGGAGAGGAATTTTTCGGGTTCTTCCAGTTGTTTCAATACTCCTTTGGCTCTTTTGTTCCCTTTTCCGACAAGAGTTTCAAGGCGTGCTTTACTTGAGGAGACTAAAGCGATTTCATACATGGCAAAAATGCCGTTCAGAATAAGTAAAAGTAGAATGATAATAAACTCCATAGTGGATTTTGAATAGTTTGTGAGGCAAAGATAATGATTTTTCAGTATTTATTGTTAATATTGCCATCCGTTAGAAAAAATAAACAATAAATAGATGAAAAAAAGAATTATTGCCATTTTTATGGTGTCTGTCTGCCGTAATGTTGCAGGCGGCACGTGTAGACACGGTGTTGGTGAGAAGTGCAGCCATGAATAAGGATGTAAAAGTTGTGTATGTATTGCCTGATAAGGCTATCGGCAAGCAGGCTTGTCCGGTGGTTTATCTGTTGCACGGTTATGGCGGCAATGCGCGGAGCTGGGTGCAACTGAAGCCGGAATTGCCGCAGATGGCAGATGAGAAAGGGATCATATTTGTATGTCCGGACGGCAAGAACAGTTGGTATTGGGACAGTCCGGAGAATCCTGCCTACCGTTATGAGACTTTTGTCACCTCGGAATTGGTGAAGTATACAGACGGGAACTATGCTACCATTCCCGATAGAAAGGCGCGTGCCATCAGTGGATTGAGTATGGGCGGCCACGGTGCTTTGTGGAGTGCTATCCGTCATAAGGATGTGTTCGGTGCGGCGGGCAGTATGAGTGGAGGAGTGGATATACGGCCGTTCCCCCAGAATTGGGAAATGAACAAGCAGTTGGGAGAGTTTGCTGCCAACAAGGCATCTTGGGATGCGCATACGGTGGTCAACCAGCTGGATAAGATTGTAAATGGAGACTTGGCGCTAATCATCGACTGCGGTGAGGCCGATTTCTTTCTTGAAGTGAACAAGGACTTGCACAACCGGCTGCTGGCAAGGAAGATAGACCATGACTTCATCACCCGTCCCGGTGGACATACCGGAACGTATTGGAACAACTCCATAGACTATCACGTCCTTTTCTTCGACAAGTTCTTTAAGAAGTAAGTAGTTTATTATTCGATGGTATAGTTCACGGTGCGTGTGTAGTCCTGCTCGTAGCCGTTCCTTATATGCCTGACGACTGCATGGCAGGAAGTGACGATACCCCGGTTATCTAACGTATAAGTATAGGTGGTGGTCTCTTCACTTTCTCCGTTGCTGTCCGGGATGAGTTGGGTAATCAGATAGTTTGCAGGTTCTCCCAATATCTTCCCGTATATGGCAACCGCATGCATGGAAAGCGGATACATGTCCGTAATGAATAGGCTTGGTATTTCGGAGATATTTGCAATTTCATTGCCTGATGGTGTGGTAGCCGTACTGTTGTGCTCAAAAGTGTCAACCTTTTGCTGTATGCGCAATGCCCGGAAGTTGCTGTAGTCTATTGTAATGAATGAGTATTCTTTTCCGTCGTCCAGCTTTTCTGTGATGTTTTCCAGATAGTATTTGTCTTCGGTGTTGATGAGGTAGGAGAAGGTGTAAGTACGGGTATTTCCTGCCATATCCTGACTGGTACAAGTGGTGGCATAACCTTTGTCATTCAGCGTGTAGGTTGATACTGTACCTGCTTCGTCGGTTATCACGGCTTGATGGTCCTTGTATTCGACAGTAGTGGTATTCTCTATCTCGAAGAGTTCGTCTCCTGCTGTAAAGCTCTGTTTGCCGGTGTAGCTGGTCAGCCTGCCTGCACTGTTGTAAAGGTAGGTGTGGGTGGCAGTAACCGGTTGCGCATCGCTCTCTATCACTTCTTTGAGTTCGATTTTGGAGAAAGGAGTGGTGGGGTAGGTTGACGGCTCCGGTTCTGGCGTATCATTGCCATTGTTATCATCGCTGCAAGCTGCCAGTCCGCCGAGCAACAGCAGGCTGAACATGATTCCCGAAAATCGGGTGATGATTGTAACTCTTCTGTTTAGTTTCATCCTATTGGTCTTTTTATTTGATGCGTACGGCATGGCTTGCCCGGCGTTCAATGGAGTTTGCGAGAGTGGTCACTCTTAAAGAACGGGTATCTTCTTGTGCGGGCGGTTGTATGCTTCCGTCGATGGCGCCGAGTGCAGTGCTCAATAAGGCTTCGTTGGTATCTCCAAAGGGCAGGAAACGTGACATGTCGCTCATCTCATTCACTACATATCCCGAGTAGGCCGGTTGGAATCCGGATTCATAATCAGATTTCCCTTCCGAATTGTATATCTTGCAGACGATGGGATTCATCGTTATCATCAGTTCGGGGCTGGAGAAATTCCTGGAACCTACATTCTTGCCTACGGTAGTACCGCCGATGATGACAACATCCATATACGGGTCGAGGCAGTTAATCACCATTTCGGAGGCGGAGGCAGTCTGGCTGCTGGTAAGTACGTAGAGAGTATTCAGGTTTAGGTTTGCTCCGTTTCCGATGAGTCCGGAGTTCAGGGTGAACGGTACTATCTGCGGATTGAAGCGGTTGTTGAATTCCAGGTACCCCAACTCTTGTCCCAAGGCGGAGGAAGGTGCAAGCATGGTACACAGCAATTCTGCGCAACTCAGTAATCCACCGTTGTTGTAGCGCAAGTCAAGGATGAATTCGTTGACTTGCTGTGATGCGAAATATTGGAATGCGCTGCGCAGGTCGTTGTCATATTCATTACTGTTGTCCGTGGGGCCGGAACTGAAGTGGTTGTAGACCAGATAACCTATTTTCTTGCTGCCTGATGTATATACATTCTTATAGTGCACCGGGTTGTCGTTGACGGGACGCGCCGATGCTATCTGTCTGGGTTTGTCGTAAGCAACGATGGCATTTTTCTCCACGTCGTAATAACCTACTGTAAGTTCCATGGCACTACTTCCATACAGTTTCTTATAATTCTGTTCAGTAATAAAGTTCCCGTCCATCTTCATAATCCAGTCACCCCGTTTCAGCCCGATTTCCGAGGCCGGGCTTCCGTCGGCAACGTAAAGAATCTGTGCAACAATGGCATTCTCTTCTCCTTCTACTTCTATCTGGTTGGTAGTGAACTGGAATCCGTAGCTGTAATCCGTATAGGGGATGCTGCGGGTAGTGGTGACGCTGACCAGACTGTCGATGGTGGAGAATTTGTCTTCTTCGGATTTGAGCGAGGCAAAGAAAGTGAAAGGGGCTTGAAAATAGTTCAGGTCGTTGGTATGGGGGATAGCGTCTACCCAATAGTACCACACACGCATGGTATCGTCAATCCAGCGGTCTGTCTGGGTCTGTCCGGCATACTCTTTCCAGCGGTCCACCCCGCAGGAAGTCAGATAAATGGGAAGAATCAGGGTTCCCAATATGAGTATCAGTATATTTCTTGCTTTCATGGGGGCAAAGATAGTGCAAATTGAGTGCAGAACTTTCATGCTTGCATGAAAAAGTTTTGCCGAAATGCAGTCTATCTTATCTAAAGATAGAAAATAGCTTGCTTATCTACCACAATTGTGGTATAAAATTCCCTAATCTGTGTCATTGTCTGCCCCGGCTTATCGCTCTATCTTTGCAACATCCGAATGAGAAACGGTTTATTCACCTAAAATACAAACGACAATGGAAACAAAGAAATTGCACTTTGAGACTCTACAACTTCACGTTGGACAAGAACAACCCGACCCGGCAACTGATGCCCGCGCCGTACCTATCTATCAGACAACTTCGTATGTATTTCGTAATTCGGCCCATGCGGCAGCCCGCTTTGGCTTGCAGGACCCGGGGAATATTTACGGGCGGTTGACGAATTCCACCCAGGATGTGTTCGAGAAACGTGTGGCGGCTCTGGAAGGCGGTGTTGCCGGATTGGCCGTAGCCTCGGGTGCGGCAGCCATCACTTATGCCTTTGAGAATATCACCCGTGCAGGCGACCATATCGTGGCAGCTAAGACCATCTACGGCGGAACGTATAATCTGCTGGCCCACACATTGCCTGCCTACGGGGTTACCACTACTTTTGTGGACCCGGGCAATCTGGACAATTTCGAGAAAGCGATTCAGGAGAATACCAAGGCAGTATTCATTGAAACGCTGGGAAATCCGAATTGCAACATCATTGACATCGATGCCGTTGCTGAAATAGCACACCGTCACCGGATTCCTCTGATTATAGATAACACCTTCGGTACTCCTTACCTTGATTCGTCCCATAGAGCATGGGGCAGATATTGTAGTCCATTCGGCAACGAAGTTCATCGGAGGGCATGGTACGTCCTTGGGTGGTGTTATTGTAGATAGCGGCAAGTTCGACTGGGTGGCCTCGGGGAAGTTTCCCCAACTGACGGAACCGGACCCGAGTTATCATGGAGTACGTTTCGTCGACGCTGCCGGTCCTGCTGCCTATGCCATCCGTATCCGTGCCGTATTGTTGCGTGATACCGGTGCCACAATCAGTCCTTTCAATGCTTTCATTCTGTTGCAGGATTGGAGACGTTGTCGCTTCGCGTGGAACGTCATGTGGAGAATGCCTTGAAAGTGGTTGAATTCTTGAAGAAGCATCCCAAAGTGGTTGCCGTGAACCACCCGTCCCTGCCCGAGCATCCTGACCACGCGCTTTACGGGAAATACTTTCCGAATGGAGGCGGTTCTATCTTTACGTTTGAGGTGCGGGGCGGTGTGAAGGAAGCGCAGACGTTTATTGACAGTTTACAGATATTCTCGTTGCTTGCCAATGTGGCTGATGTGAAATCCCTGGTTATCCATCCTGCCACCACTACCCATTCCCAATTGAGTGCACGGGAATTGGAAGAACAAGGCATCAAACCGGGCACGGTCCGCCTCTCCATCGGGACAGAACATATCGATGATTTGCTGGACGACTTGTCCCAGGCATTTGACAGAATTAAAAAAAAGAATAACAGTATACGATAGAATGAATATTGCTGTATTATTGTCGGGAGGTGTAGACAGCTCCGTGGTGGTACATCTCCTTTGCGAACAAGGTTACCGTCCTTCTCTATTTTATATCAAAATAGGGAGGGACGATGCCGATTATATGGACTGCTCTGCGGAAGAGGATATGGAGATGGCTTCTGCCATTGCCCGGCGTTATCGATTATCGTTGGAAGTAGTGGACCTGCACCGGGAGTATTGGGACCAGGTGGCGGCTTATGCCATTGATAAAATAAGACGTGGCTTGACTCCCAATCCGGATGTGATGTGCAACAAGCTGATAAAGTTCGGGTGCTTTGAGCAACGTGTGGGGAAGGATTTCGATGTCACGGCAACCGGGCACTACGCCACTACGGTGTTGAGGGATGGAAAGACATGGCTCGGTACCGCTGCCGATTCCGTGAAAGACCAGACCGACTTTCTGGCACAGATAGATTATCTGCAAGTTTCCAAACTGATGTTTCCATTGGGCAGACTGATGAAGAATGAGGTTCGTGACATAGCCCTGCGTGCCGGATTGCCCAGCGCCAGACGTCGTGACAGTCAGGGCATCTGCTTTCTGGGAAAGATTGATTATAATGATTTTGTGCGCCGTTTCCTTGGCGAAAGGGAAGGGGATATTGTGGAGTTGGAAACGGGTAGAAAGTTGGGCAAGCATCGGGGCTATTGGTTTCATACCATCGGCCAGCGTAAAGGATTGGGGTTGGGTGGAGGACCGTGGTTTGTTGTCCGCAAGGATGTGGAGGAGAATGTGATTTACGTGTCCCGCGGATGTGATACGGCATTGCAATACGGCTATGAATTCCGTATGTACGATTTTCATTTCATTACGGATAATCCCTGGAAGGGAGCGCAGGAAGAGGTGGAGGTGACTTTCAAGATACGCCATACGCCGGAGTTTGTCAAAGGCAGGTTGCAAAAGGAGGCGGAGGGTTACCGCATTGTTTCGGAAGAAAAGCTGCAAGGCATTGCTCCGGGCCAGTTCGGAGTGGTGTATGATGCTGATGCCCGGCTGTGTGTCGGGAGCGGGGAGATTTATATATAATATTCCACCAAGTCTACGATGCCTGCCTTCATGGCATATTTGGTGGCTTCGTGCGCATTGTTTACACCCAGTTTCCGGAAGATATTCTTCCGGTGGCTGTTTACCGTATGGAAGCTGAGGTTTCGTTCGGCGGCTATTTCTTTGGTTGTTTTCCCCAGGGCTATCTCTTTTAGGATGCTCCGTTCGGCAGTAGTCAGTAAATCATCTTTGATGGTAGGATGAGTGGGGGAGGAGGAACCGTTGCCTGCGAGCAGCAGGTTACTGACGTGATTACAGATGAATCGCTCCTTGCGTGAGGCGCATTGTAGTGCGGTCAGTATCTCTTCTTTGGAATTATCCTTCAGCGCTACGCCGAATGCCATGCTGCTGAACAATACCTGGCGCAGGAACGGTAGGCTCAATTCGTCGGAAAAGAGTAGCCAATCGGCTTCCTTGAAGCGTTCGTGAAGTACCATTAGCTCTTCGGCTCCCGAAAAATCAAAAAGGGTATAGTCCAGAATGACAACGGCGGTGGGATGCAGGCGTAGTTGCTGTATCAGTTCTGCCTTGTTGTCGGCTTCCAGCAGCAGGGAGGTGTCTTTCTGTCTGCCCAATAGGAACATCATGCCTGCTTTGGTGATATCTTGATTGTCTGCAATGATAAATTCTCTCATGACATTGGTATATAAAAAACTCCGCTACAAATGTACACTTTTTAGTGTGATTTGTGGCGGAGTGGGAATATATATATTTATATAAGGGTTTTACCAGGAACGTCCCTTGAATATGTTGGATTGTTCCAGCGGAACCAGGTTCCCGCTCAAAGTCATGGTGTTGGAGTTGAAGTTCGGGCTGATGGTTACGGTTGCGTTATTCCCGCCATTGGTCAGCGTAAGGAATATCTGGGCGGAGATACCGATGCCCTGAATGCTGAAGTTACAATTCACGTTGCCCCGTTTGTCGGTAGTCATTTGGATGTCCGATACGGTTCCGTCTACTGTTACACCGCCAATGCCGTTAGGACCTGGGTATACGGTGTTGAAGGCTACCTGCACGGTGCCACGTCCTTGGTTGACCAATACGAAGTTGGTGTTGGAGTTTACAAATGCGGTCTGTCCGTTGCGGAACATCACTTGGTCTGCCTCCATTACGAACTGGTGAGCTTTCAAGGCCGCCATTGCGTCATCGTACGAAATGGCATCCTGTGCTTGTTCTTCAGCTTTCAGGCGTGCACGTTCTGCGTCTCTTTGGGCTTTACGGTCTGCGCGCTTTTCAGCTCTACTCTCTTGTGCATACATGGTCGTTGTTGCCATGCTTACCAATACTACTGCTGCTAATGCAATAAACTTTTTCATACTTAATTTTTGTTTAGGTTTAAATTAAATTGTTCGTTATAAGTTTATTGCAAGAACAATGCCTATCCAGGATTGTTCACCGGTTTTTTAATTATTTTATATCCGATAGCAGCAATAAAGATACTCATTACCGGACTGATAAGGTTGAAGAAGCAATAGGGAAGGTAGGTCAGTGTGGGTACACTCAAAATGGTGGCTTGCGTCATGCCGCAGGTGTTCCATGGGATAAGCGGGGGAGGTGACGGTAACGGCATCTTCCGTTGTGCGGCTAAGTAGCCGGCTTTCGTAGCCTTTCTTTGCGTAAACGTTGCTGAACATGTTTCCGGTCAGGATAATGCTGATGTACTGGTCTGCCGTGGCAAGGTTCAGGAACAATCCGGAACATACGGTGGATGCTACCATGCTGGCTGTATTCTTCATGAAGCGGACGAATAGGGAAGTGATGCTTCCTAGCATGCCGCTTGCCGTCATGGCTCCACCGAAACACATGGCGCAGATGATGAGCCAGATGGTATTCATCATTCCTGCCATGCCTCGTGTGGCAATCAGTTCTGTCAACATGTCACTGTCAGTTTGTAGACTGGTACTGCCATAGAATGTCATCATTATCCCTTTGAACATATTCCCACCTTCCGCTATCTCATTCAGTAGTCCCGGTTGGAAGATGAAGGCGAATATCCCTGCCAGCAGAGTGGAGAGAAAGAGTGTGATGACGGAAGGCACTCTCCGGGCAATCAGTATTCCCGTAATCACGGGAACAGCCAGTAACCAGGGAGTAATGTTGAATTTGGCGTCCAATGCTGCCGTAAATTCCGCGATCTGTTGTGTATTGTTCGTTTCGTGTGTGAGTCCCATTACTGTAAAGATGACAAGGGTGATGAGGAGAGAGGGGACGGTGGTGATCATCATATAGCGGATATGGCTGAATAACGGTGTTTCCGTTACGGATGAGGCAAGGACCGTGGTATCCGATAACGGTGAAATTTTGTCTCCGAAATAGGCTCCCGAAATGATGGCACCGGCTATCCATCCCTCTTCAAAACCTTGTGCCTTACCTATGCCCAAAAGGGCGATACCGATGGTGGCGATAGTGGTCCATGAACTTCCCGTCATTACTGATACCAATGCACAAATAATGCAGGTAGAAGCAAGGAAAAAATTCGGATGGATAATCTGCATACCATAATATATAAGGGTAGGTACCACCCCACTTATCATCCATGTGCCGCTCAAAGCACCGATAATCAATAGAATAATGATAGCTGTGGCAACACCTGAAATGTTGTTGGTGATGGCAAGTTCATAATCTTTCCAAGGGATGCGGTAGAAAGTCATGCCGATAAAGACACACATACCAGTGGTGGCAAGCAGGGAAATCTGGCTTCCTCCACTCAAGGCGTCACTTCCGAAAGTATGGATGGTGGCGAACAGCATTCCTACGAGAAAAGCGATGGGAAATAGAGAAACGAGTGGAGAGGGTATTTTCTTTGCTGAATTCATAGGGTTGTTTTTGACTATGCTTGGTTGACGAATCTATTATTAATCTGTCGTTTATAGTTTGATGCGACAAAGGTATAACAATTCTGTTCAATATCTTCCTTATCCTTTGCATGACAAATAAAAATTATCAAATCTTTGCGTTTGCTTGGAAAAATGATAGTATCCTTGTTATTTCTTGCTGTAAAGGGTGATGGACAACGATATTATTGTTAAAATAACGCCGGTGCCGACCACGCCACTCCATCCCCAAGTCTGCCAACTGCTTCCTGCAAGGAAGGTACCCAAAGAGCCGCCGATGAAGTAAGTGGTCATGAAAATCGTATTTACCCGATTGGAGGCAGACGGGTAGATGTCGAAAATACTGGTCTGGTTGCTGAGTTGGATACATTGCATGCCTATGTCTATAAGAATGACACCGGTAATGATACCTGCATAGTTGTTTCCGCAGAAAAAGAGCGAGGCCCATGCAAGCAGAATCATTCCGCAACCGATAAAGTTGAAATTGCGTATGCCTACCTTTTTTACATATTTTCCTACAAAAGATGCGGTTAAGGCTCCGGCAATGCCGCAGAGCCCTAGTATGCCGATGACATCGCTGGATGCATGGAACGGGGCTTCTCCCATTTTGAATGCAAGGCAGGACCACATGGCAAGGAATGAGCCAAAGGCCAGTCCTGCACGTATCGAGTAGATTCGTAGAGAGGGGTATTCTCTTACTAATGAGAAAAGAGACTTCATCAGCCCGGAATATTTGCCTTGGAAAGTCGGTTGTATGTCCGGTAGTACCTTTAATACAACGATAGCGCATAGTAATATCATTCCAGCGGCGATGAAGTACATTTCACGCCAGCCAAGCACTTCACCCACAAATCCGCTGACAACACGTGATGCAAGTATTCCAGTCAGTAATCCTGAGATGACGACACCTACATTCCGTCCCTTGTTTTCGGGGCGTGAGAATTGCGAGGCAATCGGTACAAATATTTGGGGTATCATGGAGCAGATGCCGGTAATGAGTGATGCTGCCCAGATGATGTAGATGTTCGGTGCCATGGCAATGGCTAGAAGGGAAAATATGAGTAGGAAGAAATTCGTTAGGATGATATTCTTGCGTCGATAGAGGTCTCCTAATGGGACGATGAACAATAATCCCAGCGCATATCCGATTTGTGTAATCATGGCAATGAGGTTCGTTTTGAATTCAGAAACTTCCAATTCATGCCGCATGATATTAAGCAGGGGTTGATTGTAATACAAGTTGGCTACGGACACGCCAGCTACGATAGCAAGTGTCCAGAGTATATGTGCCGGTAATCCTCCGTTTTCTTTCAGTTCTTGTTTCATGCTGCAAAGATAATGTCTTTCTGTTTCATGCGCAAGATATGTGAGTATGATAAGAATATGTGTGAAGTGGTATCATCTTTTTAGCCTTTCCGTTTGTTATACTATTATTTTGTTTGAGAATAATTGATTGGAGCTATCTTGGATAAGCGGAATGTTGTATTGATATTTAAAGATACGTTGGGCATGGGAAATGAATGGTTTAGAGAGTTGCTGGGTATGAAATACAGGTGGACGAAATGCAGGCTCTTCTAGCAAACGAGGGTTGGTAAGGTGAATTCGATGACTCAAGGAACCTACCGTTCCCCCATTAGACCGCCTCCTGATGACATACTTGGGATTATCCTGCTATTGACTGAAAACTCGGGTATATATTAGTATGAATCATTATTACTTAAACTTATAATAGTATGAAACATTTATCGATAATAATAATAGTAGTGTCATTATGCGTTTTCCTGCTATCCATCGGCGTATATCATAAGGTTCCCTGGTCTGTTCTGCCAATAGTGGCTAGTGGAATCTGTATATTATGTTGGCTTTTGTTCCATTTGCTCTGTATCAGTGAAGAAAGAGATTTACTGAAAGAGGGAAATCAGTATTTCATTGATACCTTTCAAAACATACGTAATCCCATTTCTTTGATTAAGACACCGTTAGGGGCAGTTTACGAAGGAGACTGTCCGGAAGACATAAAGAAGGAACTGGCTGTTGCACTTCATCATATAGGCGGGCTGGAGCAGCACTTGATAGCGTTGATGGAGTTGAAACGACTATTTGGCAATTCTGGTAGCCTGGTAGTTGCAGAATATGAAATCGGCGCATTTATGAGGAAGAAAGTGTCTTTTTTACAGTCTCATGTGGATGGGTTGCAGATGAAGCTGGATTTGGTTCCGGATTTTGACTATGCAAGCGCTTGGTTTGATCCGGGAAAGATATCTCCGGTTATCGACCGGTTTGTATTGAGTGCCATCGAGTGTTCTCTGCCGGAAACGCATCTCTCGATGCAGGTTTCGTTGAAGGGAGATTACTGGGCAATCAGGATTAAGGATACAGGCAACAAGCGATTTCTGAAATGTTGCAGATGGTACTCGTCGCGGCTTCCTATTCTGCGACCTCTGCATGGCAAGCAGTATGGCATGGGCGGTGTGTTTTTTGACAAGTTGATGAATATATGTGACGGGAAAATACTGACTTTGGAAAAGGAGGCTCTGCTTCGATTTCCCATAAGATGTTCGTGTGCGGTTTCGGGGGGTATACATCCTTAAATATTCCGGACACTTTTCAGGTGAATGAGTCGGAAATGGCTTTCCATGGTTTCTCGAAGAAAAAAAATATGGATAGACCTTTAGTGATACTTGCGGATAATGACAAGGGATTCAAGGATTATCTTGAGAAACGTTTATCGGAATGTTTTGTAGTGAGGAGCTTTGATGACGGTCAGGAAGCATTGGAGGTAATATGTGAAGAGTATCCGGATTTGGTGATTTGTGATATCATGTTGAAAGGTATGAGCGGTGAGGAACTTTCTTCTAAACTGAAGACGTCGAGGGACACCTCCTTTATTCCGGTGATATTGATGGGGGCGCACATTGATGTGAAACGGCGGGAAAAGCGTTGTTCTTCTCAAGCTGATCTCTTTGTATGTAAGCCCTTTAATCTGGAGGACCTTAAAGTGGAAATATCCATATTGATAAATAATAGCCGTTTTCTTCGGAAGACATTTCTTCAGAAAGTTTTTGGAGAAGATTTTTTAACGAAACCTATGGAGCGGGCTCAGCAGGATGCCAATCTGGCATTTTGAATGAAGTGAAGCTTTACATTATGGAGAATATGGATAAAGAGGATTTGACAGTAGATGATATTGCCTCCAGGATGTGCATGAGCCGGACAACCTTTTATAATAAGTGGAAGTTGTTGACGGGAGAAGCACCCAAATATTTGATTTCGAGAATCAGGATGGAGAAGGCACGGGAACTTTTGGAAAGCGGAAAATTTTCTGTGACTATGGTTGCTGAAATGGTGGGTATGCGAAATATGAAAAACTTCAGAGGCAGGTATAAGGAGTATTTTGGAAAAACACCGAAGGAGTTTATGAAAAAAGTATGATATTTATCTGAAGAAAACTTTCATAGAAAGGCTGTCACATATTAGATAATGGACAGCCTTTGTTTTGAAATGGGAGATAGGAGAACTGAACATCCTAAGCTATCTATAAAGGAAAATCTCTCATCGTTTTCGTTTTGGGGATAACTGGGTATATATGATTAGCTTTACTTGCCGATGCAACATGTAGAACTATTTAATTATGAGAATCTTACGCTTAAAACGGTAGAAAACCTTTTTTCACCTTCTAGGCGGTAGAAAAATCCGCCATTTTTGCCGTTTTAACGTTCGTTCTCGCGAGTCATGGAAAAAACGAGTTCTCCATCCAGAAGTTCACCTCTTTTTCTAAGTGCAAAGGTACAATTTTTATTGCGTATTATCGCCAACTGTTGTCAACTAAATGAAACCAAACAGATGTTTTCTTGTGAAAAATATGTTATAATCCGCCAAATCGCAATATTTTTCATAGATTTGGCGCGTTATATAAAGTTTTTGTCTTATTTTTGCGTAAACAAAACTCATTAGTTATGATAATCGGTAGAAAAGAAGAGCAGAAAATATTGCTTTCAGCGGCAGAATCTGAGTATTCAGAATTAATAGCTGTCTATGGTCGTAGACGCGTAGGTAAGACCTATCTCATACGTGAGACTTTTGGTTATAAGTTTACATTCCAGCATACGGGTTTGGCAAAAGGTAAGACCAAGGACCAGTTGTTTAGTTTTGCTATTTCACTTCGTGATGCTGGTTATGATGACTGTCCGATACCGCAATCTTGGTTAGAGGCGTTCAGTTTGCTTTCACACTATTTGAAGAATTCTACTGATGAAAAGAAGATTGTCTTCCTCGATGAACTTCCTTGGATGGATACCCCACGTTCAAATTTTCTATCTGCTTTTGAGCATTTTTGGAATGGTTGGGCATCTGCTCGAAAGGATATAGTTTTAATTATTTGTGGTTCCGCAACTTCATGGATTATCAATAAGGTTATTAATGACCACGGAGGTCTTCATAATCGTGTAACGCAGCGCATAGCCCTTCAACCTTTTACTTTGAGGGAGTGCGAAATGTTTGTTCAAAACAAGGGTCTCGAAATGAGTCGTTACCAGATTGCAGAGTGTTATATGGTATTGGGTGGTATACCATTCTATTGGAGTCTTCTTGAAAAAGGATTGAGCTTAGCCCAAAATATCGATAAAATGTTCTTTGCCAAGAATGGCAAATTGACCAATGAGTTTAATCAACTTTATGCATCGTTGTTTAAGTCACCTGAACTATATATAGATGTCGTTACAGCTCTTGGCCGGAAGAAGACAGGAATGACCCGCGAAGAAATATTAGAGATAACCGATAAGCAAAGTGGTGGAGCTTTGAGTAAGGTGCTTGATGAGTTGGAATACTGCGGATTTATTCGCAAATACAATGGTTATGGAAAAAAGTCTAAACAAACCATTTACCAACTTATTGATAACTATACACTATTTTACTTTAAGTTCGTCCAGCAAAATGAGAATAATGACGAACATTTTTGGTCCGCATCGACCGATTCTGCCATGCATCGTGCTTGGAGCGGATTGGCTTTTGAACGACTCTGTTTGGCACATGTACAACAAATCAAAGTAGGATTGGGTATTGCTGGAGTATTGAGTAATGTATATTCTTGGCGAAAAGAAGCTGATGAAAATAGTGATGGCGCACAGATTGACTTGTTGATAGATCGCAATGATCAAGTAATTAATGTTTGTGAAATGAAATATTCCTTGTCAGAGTTCTCTATTGATGCGGAGTATGAACGTAATCTACGCAACAAGAAATCTGCCTTCATTGACTCAACTAATACACGAAAGGCAGTTCATCTTACTATGGTAACAACTTACGGCGTTCGTCAGAACTCTCATTCTGGAATTATACAAAGCGAAGTTACACTAGAGGATCTATTTGCATAGTTTGAGTGTATGTAAGTATTACCACTAGGAATCAAGAATCGCACCTCTTCTTAGTATAGAGGAGCGATTCTTTTTTTGCGTATTATCCCAACAGTTGTCAACTAAATGTATTGAGATAGTATATTCTCTCCTCGAAAAGAGAAAAGGTGGTCTAATTACAAGTTGATATTGCTGGTAAAAAGAAAAATTATGGCAAAGCCATTTCTTCTTTTCCCTTCTTTTGACTTTACTTTATTATTCGTATATATGAGTACGACATTAAAGTAAAGTTGTTTTTTTTCTTTTCATGGCAAGTGCATAATGGTTATATATTATAGCTGTTTAGTGCGTAATCTTGTGAATAGGTACGAAATATACGTGAGAATATCGCCGATTATGTCAACTAATTGCAGGATGAATTCACTATTGGTAGTACTAAAATAGTTATATGATATCGTTGACCTTCAATCGTGAATCACGATGGCAACTTGTATTCTTTTCCAACATGTCGTTTAATTTTATCTACATCTATGACTCCTCGTTTTACGGGGTCATCCTATTCTACATGTTCCAATGTTGAATCCATGATCATTGAGGAGTCCATCAAAGTCAACATGATAAGCAATTATATCAAGTAGATTTATGGCTCCTCCAAGTGATGCTAATTTCTAGCACTAATTTGTCGTTATCTTCTCCGTATAGACGAATAGCTTGAGGGGTATTATTTAATCTAATGTCTTGTTGTAGGGGGCACTGTTTTAGTGCATCCCCATTTGAATGTATGACTAAAGTAAATCTGATTTTTGGAAGAGAGAATTATGGCAATGAAATCTTACTTTGTGTAAAGTTAGTCGTGTAGTTAGAACCACTCCCCTGAATCAAGGTACAGGTTTTATAGTTCTTGGCTACAGATTGTTTCTGTAGATACATTTAATCGATTACTCGGTGTTTTACCGAGTCTTTAGATTCTGCATGATGATAGAGGCAACCGTATTCGGGTTCTAACTTCTGCAGAAGGTGGTTAGCTCTGTACCTCCAGGGGTGACCGTTTCAGTTACCCCTTTGCATAACCAAGTTCACTTTTTTCATCGATAAACATCTCATTATGCTTGTGAAAAGAAAATCTAATGATTCATGGTATGGAGCCCTGTTTTAGGGCGTCGTGTTTCATACATCATCTATTTCTACATGTCTTTGTAATGCAGCTTAACTATTGTAATACACCGAGGGGTGTCGCGTTTTGCTACATCCATATTTATAGATATTTTCACATTTTTGCACATCTATTGTGTTGCACCTAAGGGTACTGCGTTTCACCGCATCCTCATTATCAACATGTCTTTCCACTGCCTTATGAGTTTGCTTATACCCCAATGTAATTTCTACTTGTGATAGGGTGTTACATTTTAGAACATCCCTCTCTTCGTTAATAAAGGTGACAGGTTGGCTTCCTCGTTGAAGGGTGTCCCTAATGAACATACCACCTTTATTGTCAGCAATCATCTCATTTTGCTGGTAAAAAGAAAAATTATGGCGTAGCCATTTCTTCTTTTCCCTTCTTTTAACTTTACTTTATTATTCGTATATATGAGTACGACATTAAAGTAAAGCTGTTATTTCTTTTGGTGGCAATCATTATGGAAAATGTGAAATTCTACCCATATTTAGGGGCGGATTATGTGAAATACATGCTTAAAAGGTCTAAAAATGGCTTTTTGAGCATATTTTTTGACAGAAACATTCCGTTATAAGAAAAAAATGAGTAGATTTGCGTTATAAATATCAGTGTAATAAAGATAAAGCTGATTATATGCATATAAATATCATTCTAATGATAGATAGAATATGAAAGATTTATTTGAATACTCCACTCCAGAACTGGTACGTATGTTGGGTACTCGTTTTAAAGAATATCGTATGCGGTGCAATCTGACACAAAAAGAGGTGTCGGAACTATCAGGTGTTGGCCTTACAACGATACACAAGTTTGAGAATGGTACGGCAGGCAATCTTTCATTGTCGACTTTTCTTCTCTTATTGAAGGTAGTAGGTCAGATAAATTCTTTAGACGATCTTTTACCTGAATTACCTGAATCGCCTTATCTTATGCGCAAGGACGAGAAAAAAGCACAACGAATCAGACACACTAAATAAGCTATACAGATATGATAAAGTCATTGAAAATAATACTTTGGAATGAGGAAATAGGTCGTTTGGCCTGGGATGAACACAGGCGCCTCTCTTATTTCATATATAATCCTGATTTTATCAAAAAGGGATTAAACATATCTCCTTTGGTTGCACCTATTGATGGAACCAGAGGATTGTTGCCTGTTTGGGGTGAGGATGCTAAGATTTATCAGAAACTTCCAGCATTTGTTGCAGATTCATTGCCAGATGCTTGGGGTAACCAGTTGTTTGATTTATGGCGTCAACAACAAAAATTATCTAACTCGGAGATAAATCCGTTGGATAAGCTTTCGTTTATCGGTCGAAGAGGAATGGGTGCATTAGAATTCATTCCAGAAGCAAACAGAGAACGCAGAGTAGGTAAGATAGACGTTAAGTCATTAGCAGATTTGGCTGAACGTATTTTCATCGAAAGAGAGAATGCCCGTATCATGCCGGAGGAATCTATTACTATGCAATCATTGTTGACTGTAGGTACTTCTGCAGGTGGACGTCAGCCAAAAGCGATTATTGCCATAAATAGAGAAACGGGAGAAATACGAAGCGGCCAAATAGCAGGATTGGAAGGTTACGACTATTACCTTCTTAAATTCGGCAACTCAGAATATTGTTCTGCTGAATTGGAAATGACTTATTATAAGTTAGCTACTTTGGCCGGAATCAATATGATGCCCTCCGAATTATATCCCGTGGATGGAAACAATCATTTTTTGACTAAGCGGTTTGATCGTGATGGCGAGAAGAAGATACATACACAAACCTTGGCTGCTATATATCCCGATGCTGAGAGTTACGAGCAATTGATTACTGTTTGTCGTAAACTTCGTCTTCCTGAAGCTGATTGTCAGGAGATATTCCGAAGAATGGTCTTCAATATATTGTCGAATAATACTGACGACCATAACAAGAACTTCTCATTCGTTATGAATGAAGATGGTTCTTGGCGTCTTGCTCCAGCCTATGATATTACTTACATCATAGATAGAGGTGGTTATTTGCCGAACAGGGATCATTGTATGTATATACGAGCCAAACTGCATGACATCACTCGTTCTGATGTTATTGAATTTGCTCGTGATAATGGCATTCGTCGTCCCGATGCTATCATAAGGGATATTGTTTCTGCATTGAAACAATTCCGTGCAATAGCTACCGATAATGGAGTTTCCGAATCATGGATAGGTCGAGTTGAATCAACCATCGTGGAACACTTGAAAGCATGGGGCGAATGGGAGTACGAAACTGCTGATGTTGCAATAGACATCAATGGGCATACCGTTAGCAATATGCATGTTGAGCAGACCTATAAAGGAAATTATCATTTACTGGCAAATATAGATGGTGCGGAACGAAAGTTTGTTATCAGCAAAAACAAGGAAGAATTTGCATCTATTGAACAAAACGGATTGGCAAACCTAACAACTGACCAACTAAAAGCAATGATCGCAAAGTATTTCAATCTATGAAAATAGAAGAAGCCATACTTTATTGCCTCACAAGTCAGAACCGAGGAATGCGAACGGAACAGATTGCGGAGTTGATTAACCGCCAACGCTTGCATATCCGCAAGGATGGGCAACCTGTTACGTCCAAACAAGTTTATGCCGTTATCTGTCGCTATCCCGATATGTTTGTCAAGGCAGAAGGACGGATAATGTTGATGATTTGAAAGCATTTGAGAATATTATGAATAAGGTTTATACTTTATCTTTTCCAGAAGCCCGAAATGCTGTTGTCTCAGGGGATATCCATGGAGACTTCAATCTCTTGGTGTATAAACTTTGTGTGCAGTATCAAATGAAGGACACCGTGCTAATAGTGGCTGGTGATTGTGGGTTTGGATTTGAAAAGAAGGAGTATTACGAGCAAATAGCAAGGCGTAATGTTAAAAGAATGAACGAGGCCAATAATTGGATTGTATTCGTGCGTGGCAATCATGACAATCCTCTTTATTTTGATGGCAAGCAATTCAAACACAAACGCTTTATTGCTATTCCCGACTATTCTATTCTTTTGGCCTGCAAACATACAATACTTTGCGTTGGTGGTGGAATCTCAATTGACCGACGTTATCGTATGGAGGAATGGAAGAATTATTGCGTAAAGCATAGAATACACTCCAATACAGAAGATAAATTTAGTAAGAACTTTTATTGGTCCGATGAAGCTCCGGTTTATAATGATGAAATGCTCACTCTGGTAAACCAGAAGTTTGCCATTGATACAGTAGTTACACATACTGCTCCAGACTTCTGCGAGCTGATAAACAAAAACGGATTGCATTCTTTTGCTGCTCCGGATGAAAACTTATTGAAAGACGTAGAGGATGAACGAACGACAATGACAAAGCTATATGATCGCCTTGTTTATGATGCTCACCCTCTTACGCATTGGTATTATGGCCATTTTCATCAGTCATGGCACTCTTCTATTGAAGGAGTGTTGTTCAAAATGCTTGATATAATGGAATTTACCCCGATTAATTATTAGAGATTATGCTAGCATATACATACATAGAAAAAGGAAAGTTCGCTTTGGTGGAGAAACCGAAGCCTACACTTATTGAACCTACCGATGCCATTGTTCGGGTGACGATGGGCAGTATCTGTACCAGTGACCTGCATATCAAGCATGGAAGCGTGCCTCGTGCTGTTCCGGGTATAACCGTGGGCCACGAAATGGTGGGAGTGGTGGAAGAAATCGGCTCTGAGGTTACTAATGTAAAGCCAGGTGATAGAGTAACCGTAAACGTGGAGACCTTCTGTGGAGAGTGTTTCTTCTGCCAAAAAGGCTATGTGAACAATTGTACCGACCCGAATGGTGGTTGGGCATTGGGATGCCGAATTGATGGCGGACAGACCGAATATGTTCGAGTTCCGCTTGCCAATCAAGGACTCAACCGTATTCCCGATAGCGTGACCGATGAACAGGCTTTGCTGGTGGGCGATGTCTTGGCCACAGGCTTTTGGGCAGCTCGCATATCGGAGATTACCGAAGAGGATACCGTACTGATCATAGGAGCAGGACCTACGGGAATCTGTACCCTTCTTTGCGTGATGCTTCATAAGCCCAAGCGCATCATTGTATGCGAGAAGTCTGAGGAAAGACGTCGTTTTGTGCAAGCGCATTACCCTGAAGTGCTGCTCACCACTCCCGAAGAGTGCAGGGAGTTGGTATTGAAGCATAGCGAACACGGAGGATCTGATAGAGTGCTCGAAGTCGCAGGAGCCGATGATACCTTCCGCTTGGCGTGGGAGTGTGCCCGTCCGAATGCTGTCGTTACTGTAGTGGCTCTTTACGACCAGTCGCAGGTGCTTCCTCTGCCCGATATGTATGGCAAGAACCTTACCTTCAAGACCGGTGGGGTCGATGGATGCGATTGCGAGGAGGTGCTTCGCCTTATTGAGCAAGGAAAGATTGACACCACTCCACTCATCACGCATCGTTTTCCGTTGAGTGAGATTGAGGAAGCCTACCGCATCTTTGAGAATAAATTGGATAGAGTAATCAAGATAGCGATAGTAAATAGATGACAACCAATGAGGGAATCAATAATACGAAAGCCGTTGCCTACAGAGATTGAAGCCATTATCAAGATATGGCTGGATGGCAACATGCAAGCCCATCCTTTCATTCAACCTGATTATTGGTTGAACCACACCGATTATATGCGCCAAGTATTACCTTTGTCTGAAGTTTATGTCTGCGAAGTGAAAGGCGAAATTGCCGGCTTTATCGGTCTTGATGGAGATTATATAGCAGGCCTTTTTGTTAGCAAACAGTATCAATCGCTAGGCGTAGGCACAACTCTTATCGAGTTCATCAAACAACAGCATTTCACCTTGACGCTTGCTGTGTACAAGAAGAACGAAAAAGTAATGCAATTTTATCGCAAGCAGAACTTTGTTGTAATTGAAGAACGGATTGACTCGAATACCAACGAAGCAGAGTTGTTGATGAGTTGGAATAGAGCCTGCCCAATTTTATAGAATCTATGATTGCGCCACACATAGATAATTCCATCCCAAAAGAAAGACTCGCCTATGTACTCGAAGCATGGAAATGCCTGCACGATTGCGAAGCGTGTGGCAAGTGCCGTATCCTGAAAGGTCGGGATGCCGAAATCCTCTATGCTGACTACATTGAAGGCAAGCGGAGTTATATGGATATAACTTTGGAGATTCGGAATCGTTCTATGAGGTAGCAATTACCGAATTATTTGCAATATTCCGGTATTCCATTTGCCAAAAGAAAATTGTGCGGGCATAGGCCAGAACTTTTTATATACTTTGTATATAACCCATTACCAGGCTTTTTGTGACGTAAAAATAGTGCAAATAAGCTTTGAAACATTGATGAAAAAAGCATTACCTTTGCAGTCCATTTAGGTATAATTGTAAAAAGTTAAAGATGCAGCAAAATAGAATGAACATATTAGCAACCACGTTAGATCGAGGCACAAAATGCTTTGAGTGTATGCTGTATACCACTATTTCATGCATTGAACCAACAGCCTCTATAGGGAATACTATCCAACTGAAATATACGCGAACCAGGATATTATAGATGCAGATATCCTAGTTACGAAGAATAGACAAGAATCGTTGGAAAGTCCCTGCCAAGCTTTTCAACGATTCTTTGTTTATGCCCATTGGTGACGTCTTCCTCTCCGTCATTTCCGTCCAATGGAAATCAGCAAATCAATTATTAACCACGCAGTGATGCGTACAAAAGAAGAACAGATTATGAATTACAAATTTGACGGAGCAAAGGTGTATTTTACATCAGATACTCATTTTAATCATGCAAACATCATCGGTTTTTGCAGTCGTCCGTTCAAGAATGTGAATGAAATGAACGAAACCCTCATAACGAACTGGAATCGTGTAGTAGGAGCGGACGATATTGTCTTTCATCTAGGTGACTTTTGTTTAGGTGGCTCTGCTGAATGGACAAATGTACTGAACAGATTGAATGGGAAAATCTATCTTATTGTCGGGAACCATGACATGAAGAATCTCAGGCAAAGCTATTACGATAGATTTGAAGAGATTGTAATGCAGAAGCACATAGAGATTGGTAAGCAGAAGATTTATCTGAACCATTGTCCATTCTTGTGCTATGGTGGAGCTTATAAAGATACTTGGCAACTGTTTGGACACGTTCACACCAGCAAGAATAATACGGGTAAAGATGCATCCCGATTGAATATGCTATTCCCTACACAATACGATGTAGGCGTTGACAATAACAACTTTACACCTGTTTCTTTTGACCAGGTAAAGGCAATAATACAGAAGCAGGTACAACAATTTTGTAAGAATAATAGATAGGAGGTGAAGTCATGAGTGAATACACAACCATTTATTTGAGAAATAAGGCGACCCCTTTGTTGGAGTACAAAGAACATCCATCGTGGAATGAAATTAAAGACCTTTCTGATGACGAAATAAATAAAATTGAAGAAGAAAGAAAAGAACATAATAGAAATGTAGAGAGGTCGATGGGATGCGAGTTGTTTTACCTTACAACCACTCCAAGCAGAGAGCTGACAGTTCTTCCTTGGAATCCTTCTCCTAAAGTATTGACAAAAGAATTACTTGGTGAGGTTATAAACTTTTACAAAGAAGAAATAGATAGGTGCAAAACGGCTCTAAAAGAACAGAAGGAAGATATCGTTAGGTTGGAAGCTCGTATAGTAAAAGCAAATGTGGAGTTGTATGATAAAATCAACGAAGATATATACGAATGTAACCAAAGCATCAGTTTTTGGACGGAAGAACTTAATCACTATAAGTATTTGTTCGATAAGTTCAATTTTGCGAAGGATATCATAGATAACGATTCTAACGCGGAAAATTATGAATTGATTTACACAAAAAGCTAAAATTAAAGAGATTATGAAGATACAATACGCATCTGACATACATTTGGAATTGTCAGATAATTCAAGATTTATAAAGAGTATGCCGTTTGAGGTAGTTGGAGATATTCTAGTCTTTGCCGGTGATACCGGCTATCTACGGGATAGAACATTGCCGAACTTGAAGTTTTGGAAGTGGGCATCTGCAAACTATCGTGAGGTGTTGTTAGTGCCAGGTAACCATGAGTTCTATGGCAATGGTGATGTATTGGCTTATGGTGACAGTTGGAGCAGGGAGATTTTGCCCAATGTACACTACTATCAGAATAAGGTAGTACGCATTGACGATACAGACTTCATCCTTTCAACCTTGTGGTCACATATATCACCACGGGATGAATATTTTGTCAGTCGTGGCATGAACGACTTCAGACAGATTCTGTATGGAGGGCGCAGATTCACCACTGATGATTTCAATGTAGAACATGAGAAATGTTTGGCATTTATCAAGCAGAGTGTGTCCGAGAGTGATGCCAAGCACATAGTTGTGGTTACACACCACCTCCCTACATTAGAAGTTGTAGCATCCCAGCATAAAGGAAGCCTGTTGAACAGCGCCTTTGCAACCGAACTAGGTGATTTTATTGCCGACAGCCGAATAGATGTTTGGATATATGGCCATTCACATGCCAACATTGATACTGTTATCGGGAACACTCGTATTGTCAGCAATCAGATGGGATATGTGTACTATGGTGAGCATCTGCAAGATTTCAAGGGCGATAAGTTTATTGAATTATGATTCTATGTACTTATATAATTATGTAAGTATATAACTAAATGGGAGTAGTGTTGTAAGCACTGCTCCTTTATTTTTCAGTGTGAATGAGGATGTAAATTAAACTGTGTCAGCAAGGAATAAAGTATTAACTTTGCTAACACAGTTTTTTTTATGAAAGAAGAATTTGATTTCGAGAGTATCAAGAACAAGGCCATTGAACAGCTGAAAGCCGGCAAGCCTTTGTTGGGTAAGGACGGCGCCTTTGCCCCACTATTGGAAAGTATATTGAATGCAGCCCTGGAAGGAGAGATGGATGCACATTTGACAGAAGAAGAACGCCAGATGGGTAACCGTCGTAACGGAAAGATGCAAAAGCAGGTTCAGACTCCCTTGGGCGAAGTAACCGTTTCCACTCCCCGTGACCGTAATTCGAGTTTTGATCCCCAGTTTATCAAGAAGCGTGAGACTATTCTGGCAGAAGGTGTTGCTGACCGTATAATTGGCTTGTATGCAATGGGAAACAGCACAAGGGAAATCAGTGACTGGATGGAAGAAAATCTTGGGAATCGTGTTTCGGCCGACACAATCAGTTCCATCACAGACCGTGTACTTCCGGAGATAAAAGCATGGAAATCACGGATGCTTGATTCTGTTTATCCTATAGTCTGGATGGATGCCATTCATTACAAAGTAACGGATGAACGTGGCTGCGCGGTAACCCGTGCAATCTATAATGTACTGAGCATTGACAGGGAGGGACACAAGGAGTTACTTGGAATGTATATATCAAGGAATGAGGGAGCAAACTTCTGGCTCAGCGTGTTGACAGACCTTCAGAACCGTGGAGTTGAGGATATTCTCATTGCCTGTATAGACGGTCTGAAGGGGTTTCCTGAAGCCATTCAAAGCGTTTATCCTAATACAGCCGTACAGCTTTGTGTAGTACATCAGATACGTAACTCCATCAAGTATGTAGGATCCAAGAATCAGAAGGAGTTCTTAAGGGATTTGAAATGTGTCTATCAGGCAGTCAATAAGGAATCCGCAGAAAATGAGCTCCTCAAGCTGGATGAAAAATGGGGTGAACAGTATCCTGTCGTTATCAGATCCTGGCAGGACAACTGGGATAAGCTGTCCGAATACTTCCAGTATACTCCGGTCATCCGTAAGCTTATCTATACCACAAATACCGTTGAGGGGTATCACCGTCAGATCCGCAAGGTAACAAAAAACAAGGGCGTGTTCCCATCGGATACAGCCCTTGAGAAACTTGTTTATCTTGCATACCGCAATATACGTAAGAAATGGACCATGCCACTGGCCAATTGGGCTACCATCTCGCAACAACTGGCTATAAAGTTTGGAAACCGGTTTAAATTATTGTAATTTTACGCTCGTCGGGACGGGTGGTCCCGCCCCTTGGCGCGGGCCGTTCCCCGACCGATGAGTTTTCTAGAGATAAATAATGCGTGACACAGTTTATTTTACACTACCGTGTGAATTTAAAATTACAGGATATATCAACTTTCTTTATACATTCCTGGTCGTCTGAATTTGGTTTCTTCTTTTATCCTTTGGTTTAACTCAGAATCTGGTGGAATAATCTCATACTCGAATGCTTTCTCAAAAGCTCGTCTGCCTGCCTCAGTCAACAGTCCTCTATCTTCAAGATCCACGCATCTGTCCATGTTCAGTTGAGTCCAATGGCTCTTAGGTCGGCGAGGAGAGAGGCGCTGAGCCAACCGCCCATCGGGCAACCGTTTCAATGTAGAGTCAATCCAACCGAAACAAAGAGCTTCTTCCACAACCTCAATGTATGGTATAGCTGGCCACTCTGGACATTTACTGCGATATGTCACCACCCAACAACATTTCTCTTTGCGATGGTTCTCTTTGAGCCACTGCCGAAGTTCGGTGCGATTCCCAAAGTGGAGAAGATTAACTATTTCCATGGTACAATATCTATACGACTTTATTAAGGTTATTTGCAAGCATTTCTTCTATGGTTTCTACATTTACTGTATCAACTGTAGAAATACGGTAGGGTTTTAATCCATATTTAGAAAGGATATTGTCTTTTAGTTTATCTCTTGATTGCTGAACTTCACTTTGATTATGATATTTCCATCCATCCACTTCAATTGTCATTAAGGGCTTTTTGGTAATCGAATTATAGACTAAGAAATCTACATGAGACAACGCATTTGTAATGAAAGCAATTTCTTGAGTTTCTAGTCCATTAAAATCGGTTATAAGTCGAGAAAGAGGATAATGACAAACTACGTCACAGTTACTCATCTGTACTTTATCAATAGCTTTAACTAGAGTATCATATATTATATTTTCAGAGAGATATTCCGATACTTTACCGCTTTGAACCTCGTATGCCAATCTTTCTGCAGTGTATTGTTTGTATAGGATATCGAATACAGAATGAATCTTACTCTCCTTAACTTCGAAATTATTATACTGTATATACGAGATTAGTTGTGCCAAATTCGAATTTGATGGCATTTCATTACCATTTACCACAATACACAGTTTTGTTTTTGCACGCGAGATAGCCACGTTCATCAGGTTTGGATCATCTGAAAAATCAGTAGGAATATTATCCACCATACTCATAATAATCGCGTCACATTCTCTACCTTGAAACTTATGTACAGTACTTGCCACATCTTTACCCAATGCCTGGTTTATAGCTATTGCTTGATCCCTATATGGGGTGATAATACCAACACTATCAGATGTAGAGTATTCTGGCATTACCTCTTGAATTATAACATCGATTTCACGCTGGTTAAAATGCCCTCGTGCGTGGTTACCCGGTACAGTCTTTATTACTTGTAAAACCTTACCTTCATTATTATCAGAAGTCATGGCGATAAGTTCCCCATTATAGAACCGTTGATTACAAAAGTCTATAATTCTAGGGTGACAACGATAATGTTCTCTCAATAAAGTGACAGGTGCATCTTTTAATACCTTGACACAAGATTGAAGGAAACTATTTGTTGTTGCTTGATATTTTTCATCTACATGATATGTTGATTGTATAGCATTCAATGCTATTTCTTCTTCTTGACTTACCACATTCGGTAATTGTTTATCGTCACCAACTATTACTGCATTCATAGCACATGACAGGGCTAAAGCACCAGTTTTGATGTCAACTTGGGATGCCTCATCCATAATAAGATAGTCAAAAACCATATCTTTACTGATGCAAGCTTTTGCTGAATATGTAGTACTCAACACTACAGGATATTCCTTAAGGAAAGCCTCTGTCTGAGGTTTAATAGACGTAAGGGTAAATCTCTTTCGCTCACCTGTAAAACGTTTTGCTACTGAATTTTTCAGAACCTTTAACGACAATTGTCTTAAGTCTGTAACTCTTTGACTTATATCTATCGTTTTGAGCGAGTTTTCAATAGATAAGAGTTCATTCTCTAGCTCACGTTTTCTTGCAACATAATATGCTGACTCAAATGCTTTGATAACAGTTTGAGGTTCAGATTTTAATAGCTTGTATATTTTAAAACCTAATGCAAAACTCCATTTAAGCATTTGAAAGTGACTGACTTTTTTGCTATTTTCCATCAAAATGCCATACTGTAATCTGACAGACATTAACTTCTTTGATGGTTTGTTAAACAGCCATTTATGATTGTCAGACACTTCGTTATGCATTATGTCATATTTGGTCTCTTTCAGTAGCGCGTCAAGCTCTGATTTTAATAATGCATACTTAGATTGGCCATCAAAACATAGTGAGACATCCTTCAATGCTTGGGTAACTTGCTGTTTGATAGAATTTACTTCTTCAAATTTCCAGTTATCCATTAAAGGATAATTTTGCTGATTGGCTATAAAAAATTCTTTATTTTCAACGCTTCCTAATTTTGCGACAAGAAATCCTAATCCTTCTTTTTCCAATTTTTCTGCTACATTATCAACGGCAGAATTATTGTTTGAGACAACGAGAACACTTTTCTTTGCCAATAAAAGATTGGCTATAATATTCAGTATTGTTTGAGTTTTTCCGGTTCCTGGAGGACCTTGTATAACGCTTACCTGATTGGTTAATGCATTTTCTACAGCTTTCTTTTGGCTGGCATTGCAACCAAAAGGATAATATATAGTTTTAGGTATTCTATAAGTTGCTAGTTTTGTTTTATCACCCAAATACTGTGCTAAGGGAACATTATCTCTCTTAACATCGATGATTCCATACTGGAGAGAGAGAATATTATCACCTTCTTCAGTCATCAAACCTGTTTCAGTGGCTAGTTTCTTCAGGTATTCCCAAGTTGTTCCACCGTTTTTATCGATAGGTGTACGAGTTACATACACCTCGTCACCATCCAGATTCTCTGTAAATCCATTGTTATATACGACATGGTAGAAAATATGTCTCCCATCATCAAACCTGAGAAGTTCTGAAACATTGTTGATGTGTTTGTTCTTTATATAAAGACCCTTTTCTATTAAATTAACACCGATAGGATTGGTAAAATATAATAGTCTTGATTTGTTATAATTGAAAATCCGCTGCGATGTAGAAAATTTAACAGCCCATAAACCATTGTTGTTTTCACTTATATGAACGACTTGTTCGGTGACAAACATTCGTTTATCACCTTTCTTTTCCAAGTCGATTATCATATATTTCCGTGGATTCATTATCTATTCTTAATTAAAGAATCTACTTAAATACTCTTCTTGTTTCTCATCAAGTTCTTTAAATTGTGTATGGCGGTTGATACCTATGCTTTCGAGAGTATCTAGAGACAGTTCATTACCGTCATACATACTATATGTAGGAATAAGCTTATAACAATCATTATCTGCGATGAAAGGTGTTATCCAGCAAGAACTATCCTGTCGAACGCAACTTGTGTCTACAACCTCAAGACGGTAACGAACCTGATAATGACCTTTACCAATCAGATAGAGATAACATATATCTCCAACGTTGAGATTCTTATTTCGAGCCTTTTTCCAATAAGCGCATCCTAATTCTTGAATGCTCTTTACATGGTCAATCATGCTTTCTTTTCCTTTTAATAGGAATACTCGTATAGGTCTCATATTCAACTTATTTTATCAGTTCATTTGATTTAAGATAGTCTACAAAAGAATTAAGTATGCTATTATAGCGAGCCTCTATATCTGACTCCTTGAAATCTGTGTTTGAAGCTGCAAGATTAGTTAGTTCTCGTATCTTTGTTCCAGCTTTAGGACCTCTAGGCGTTTCATATCCATTATAATATTTCTTCTTATCTTCAAAACGGTAGTCTGATGCTCTAATGTTTATACGTTTTTCTAAGATGGCTTTGTTGCCAAGAGACTCAACAATTTCTTTACTTGTTAAACTATGTTCTTTTTCAAATCTATTTCTTGCATAGATGTGCTCAATCTCAATAACAGTTTCAAGTGACATTAATTCTTGATCATCAGAATTATAAGCCCACCATGTTATCATCGACTTAGTTAAAGGACGTCCATTAAAGAATTTGTAGTTATTGAAGATGTTTTTAAATTGTTGAATATCGAATTTATAATCCGCAAATGCCACATCTTTACCTTTGATGATGTTTACCATTTCAGCAAAGATCGGAGTACGTAAAGAGTTTAGACCAGGGTTTGTCAATGCATAAGCCCATACAAATGCAGTTGTTTTACACAAGAAAGTGTAAAATTTATCATCTTCTAAACTGCCGTCTTCATCCTTATAGTGCATAAAATAAACGGATGTGAAATATGTCCACATACTGTTAGGAGCATAATTCAGAACAAATAATCTACGCAATACTTTATCTGAAAATCTCTCCTTATTTTGATTGGAAACATCATTCCAAAATGAGGCCAATAATTTAAGATTTTCAAATGTGGCCGTTGATTGCAGAAGTTTATAACCATCTCGTTCATAAAATTTACGCAAAGCTTCTGTTGTTGAACTCTTGATTTCTTTTAGTGCTCTTTCATAGTACATGTAACGGCTAAAGAGTTCATCCATTGGGGTTCCATATATAGGATGGAAAATTTTCTCTGCAAGTTCTTCTAATTCTTTCCATTGAGTTATAAACTCATCCTTTTTACCCAGTTTACTATAAAACTTATAGAACTGAGCTTTGAATATATCAGCATCGGAAAGTGGTTTACCCCTGTCATTCAATGTAGAGAATATTCTGAGTGCAGTGTCTTGAGATTCTGCCTCAATAGGAAGTAGAATACAATTGTTTAATATACGTATCGGAAGATATGGAAAATAACTAGGATATTGTTTCAAGAACTTATCTATTTCTTTTTGGAAGAAACGATAGTTATCTGCATACTTACTTTTCTGTTCAGAAGTTACCATTCCAGATTTAAGGATGGAAAGAAATTCATCTTTATCCTTATCAGTAGCAACTTGTGAATCAATTTTAAGAATATTCATATCTGGACTTCCGAACTCATCGGTCTTCCAAATACATTTGGCTATATTTTCACGAGTCTTGACGGAGTTTGCATCCTTCATATTGTCAAACATGCTGTAAAATGCACGCAAAAGTAGCATCAAAGTAGTTAATCTTTGTTGACCGTCGATTACTTCAAGTTTGCCATTGTCGTTGCGGAATGTAACAATAGGTCCTAGAAAATATTCATCTTTACTACCATCAAACTTTTCGTAATCATCATCAGGAAAAGCAAATGCAAAAATATCATCCCACAGTGTTTGACATTCCTTATCTTCCCAAGCATAAGGGCGTTGATAATCTGGTATTAGAAAATCAGCTTTATTATTTTGAAAAAGATCCTTTACGGATTTTTGGTCTACATTTAACTTTGACATAACTTTAGTTCTTAATTGTTATATGGTAGTTTAATTTTGGAGAGATTATAAATCGGAAAGGTTGTAAACACATTTCTATCTTCATCTTCCATTTGAGTCACTATGTATTCTGCAATATCCTTATTATCCAAGAGAATATATGCCGCTGCCTTAATCATTAAGTCATCAGACTGAGTCAACCTCAATAGAGAACTTTTTTCTTCATCAGTCAATGGTCGCATTCTTTTCTTGATTTGCAACTCATTTATATGATGTATGTTTACTAATGTTGAATCCTCATTGACTCCCATAAGCCACTGAGAAAATGATAGTGAAACATTTAATACATGTTCTCTTTTAGAATTCAGTGATTTCATTAATAACTCGTCAGATGCTTTAATCATCTCCAGTAAATCAAGATTTGCTTGTAACAACACTCTTTTATCTATTGATGTGTATTTCTCATACGAATTAATTATCTTTTCGTATGGGATATTATCGAACATAACATATCCCTTTTGTTCAAGCCATGAAAATGGTGGAACCTGAAATGGAAGCTCGCCATTTCCGCTTGTTACCTTTATGTTCGAACTCTCAAAGAAATCATCTATGTAATACTTTCCATTGTCATCACAATGGCTACTTAATAGTAAGCATATGTTTGCTATATTCAACCTAAATACGCCATTGGGGTTGTTCAAACTGATCGATTGATGTTCTATCAATGTTGAATATAGATTTTTTATTGATATATTATCATCTTCATCAAACTCATTATAATCAATTGGGGTAATGACATTAAGAAACTCCATTACCTGAGCATGTTTCTTGAAATCTTCTAATTTATTTTCAATATGAGATAGAATGGGAGCATCTACAGAAGATTTTAAATCAAATGAATGCTCACCAAATTTAATGTGTTTCTCTTTAAGAATCTGCAAATATGTAGTATATGCGATAATGTATTGTTCAGTTGTTTTGGCAATAATATCGATATTTACATTGTTTTCTTTAATCAACGGATCATTATTTATTTTCAGTGATAATATACCAGGTATTTCGTATGTTGTAAATTGTTTTGAGATACTATGGTTATATGATTCACTAACAACAACATCACTGATTTTTACAGTTTCTTCTTTTGATGATCTTATCTCAGGAAAGTAAATCGTCATTCGGCCATTACCCAAAGGAATTTCTGCACCTTCTTTAGTTTTGACATAGATAAATGATTTAAAGCCTTCAAAAATATCTTTTGCAAAATTCTCCTTCTTTCCTTGTAAAGAAAAGCCCCATTGGTATTCTTGTGCATTTTGGATATCTTCAATCTTTAATTCATTCTTATTGGCAAAACTTTTCTGCTTAATGCAATCTTCCATAAAACCTGCCAATTGTATGGAGACAATAGATTTATTATCATCCAAATAATCAAAGGAATATGTTTTTGTTTTCTGTCCTTCTTTTAAAACTGATAATTCACTCCCTAATTTCTATGGGAGCCATCATTTTATAAAAGATTCTCGATGCCCCATCTTCCTTAACCTCTACTACAAAAAAGACAAATCCTTCGCTACGAGAATTTTTCAAGAAAACAGTTTCCACAGGAAAACTTTCCTTTTCTTCAAAATCGTTAACCTGCTTTCCTTTAATTTGAATACGTAAACTTCCGACATAGTTTGCTCTAATATCCTTCTTATGTTTGTAGATATTCAAAAAACCATCCCAATCAGGAGATTTGTCATTCTCCTGAATTTGGGGTGAAATGAGTTCGCAGGTATTGAAATATCGTCTAACAGCACCTGTAGCAAGTTCTTCTATGTCTTTTTACTCAACATTAATATTGACTAAGTTATATTAATTAAGTTTATTTACAATTTCCTTATCTGCGGGCAACCACTCAACACTATCAAGTAATTCAGCGGTCAGCCATCGGGCCGATTTATGTTCTCTAAGCTCTATTTCTCCAGCCTTAATACCACATAGATAGCAATGCATTGTCAGATGGAATGATGGATAGTCATATTCCGTAGTGCAGAGAAACTTGTCGATGGTTATATCTATGCTCAATTCCTCTTGGATTTCACGTTTGAGAGCAACTTCTGGACTTTCGCCGGGCTCAATCTTTCCACCAGGGAACTCCCACATCCCTTCAAATTCTCCATATCCACGCTGAGTGGCAAAGTATGTTCCATCTCGATGTATAATCGCTGCAACGACTTCTATAACTTTCATTATATTTCCTTTATACCAATACTTTTAAAATATTCATATGTACTATCATAAAACTCCGGCAATCGTGTAGCATCTTCAGGAAAGCCTTCAGAATTGAGTCTTGAATTACCATTAGGCACGCATATTATAATACCTTGTCTAGCCCTTGTTAATAGAACTCGGTAAGCATTAAGCATATATTTCTGATTATTCAAATTTTTCTCAGGGATCCATCTGGTTTTTCCATTGAATTTGAAAAAATCCCATTTATGATTGTTGTATCGCATATCTGCATCCCATAAAATACAAGCAAAGTCTAACTCTAAACCTTGGACCTGAATTTCTGTTGCTGCTTCTTCTAAATAGTTAGATGAACGAATATCGGTCTTATCCTCAAGAAACCAGTGAACCGCATTTTCATCTCCTTGAGCAATAACATTTACGGCCTGAGGCTTAAAACGAACAGCGACTTTTGAGACTAATATTCCAGTTTGTTGTGTACCTCGCGCATTCTTTCTAAGCCACATTCTTGCGGTTTCAATATTTCTTGTTAAGAAAATAGGATATCCTTTTTGTTGAATATCTTTATATAATGAGATAGCATCTACGTTGAAACTTAGCAACGAATGTATAAAATTTGATAATGACTCAGCTCTAAAAGAGCGCATACTAACACTAAGATGTAAATTGTCTGAATATGTAACTTTGGTGTTATTTTCTAATAATTCATTAACCTTACCTTCTGCATATTCCGGTTCAGTGAGTTTATTTGATATATATATATTCCAATGTTTAAATTGTGTATTTAAAGCATTGATCCATTCTGATATACCTGCTTCTCCAGTGTTGATTTCTTGGCCACCACCGACCAGGCATATAATTACGGCCCAATCTTCTCTCTGATCTAATGACCATATCAAAAAAGCGGCTTCTGACATAGGAAAATTGGGTACTTTAAGCTTATTGCCATATGTTCCTCCACGTTTAAGATAAAGTGCTATGCGTTCATGTGTCCATGTTCGTTGTGCTTCATCGAATATGGCAATATGTTCAACTTCGCCATATCCAGATTCTTTATATTTAACGGCTTTTTGTGGATCAATTTCTAGAATTCCGTTTTCAACAGGATTCTTGATTTTTGCAAGCATGTTATCCCTATAACGGTGAATTATTTGAATAAATTCTGAAACCTCTCTTCGTGAATCCGAAAGATTCTTTCGTTCTCCTTTAAGTCTACATTTTTTTTGATTATCTTGAGCTAAAGCTTCTGTCAAAACGGCTACAAGAGGACCGTTTCCTGAAAGATATACAGCACCATTATCTTTATCCTTTTCTCCTTCTTTATATGTCTGCTTAATCGCAACATCAAGTCCAACTAATGTTTTTCCTGCACCAGGAACACCTGTAACAAAACAAATACTCTTTCTTTTGTTATTTTTGCTTTCTTCAATTACCTTTAAAAGATAATTTATTGTGGTATCTGTAGATGCTTTATCAGCCTCATGTTTCGTAATATCTTCAACTGAATGATTTTCGTACAATGTACGTGCTGCTTCTACAATAGTAGGGGTTGGAACATATGGGCTTATAATCCAATTTTGTCCCCATTGTTTGTGTTCAAATTCACACTGCATAGACTCCAAAATCCGTTCTATTACAGTTTTTAATGTTGTTTCTGATGCAATAATAGGATTTGCAATCCCATCATTGTAGACAGATGGCTGAATATTTGCAATCTTTTTATTGTATTTTGTAGGAATTAATATCGGAGCAATAGGTTTGTTGCCACTATATAGATGAAAGTTTTTTAAATCTAAGGCATAGTCAAGAACTTGTTCTACATCGTTTTGTAATGCTTCACTTTTACCAACCTTAAACTCAAGGCAAAACACTATGCCTTTTAATAGGAGTACTACATCTATTCGTTTGCCAAGACGAGGTATTGCATATTCGAATATAATATGCGCATCTTCATCCTTCCATGTTTCTAAAACACTTTTCAGTATACGAATTTCTTCCTCCCACGATTCGTTTGTAGTAGTTAAGCTAGAACCATGATAAGATGATATCAATTCACCTAAAATCTCTGTATTTTTAGTCTGTAAAAAATCATAGATTGCTGAATGATATAAGCACCTCGTAGATTTAAGGACTGAATTTTCAATCATAGTCATGGGTATTAATTACTTTTAATCAATTCTTTAGGATCAACATTCAGTATTTTAGCAATCTCGAATAATACTTCAAGGCTAGGTTGACGACGATTACAAACATATGAGTTTACCATACAGAAACTCTTACCTAACTTTTCTGCAAGCCAAGTTTGTTTGATGCCTCGTTCCTCAAGTACTTCTTTTATGCGATTCATGTGCGTGTATTTACTATTATTAAGCAAAGATATATAATATTATGCAATAAAAAGATATAACAAGAAGAAAATTAGATGAATCACATAAAAAAAGCAGTTATTTCCATTTTGGAAACAACCACCCAGAAATGCTTACTTATTATCAAATAGCAGCGGTAATCCCTAAAATGGCATATGTCCGAACCTTACAAATATTTTTTGTAAGTGTCGGACAAATGCTTAATCAAAGGTATATGTTTAGAAATAACAGTCTGACTCAATTAGAAAAATTCTAATACCCTCGGACAAATGGTCTAAGTATCTACTTTGATTCTTCCATCAATTTCGGAATAACAATTACCAACCCTATACTCACAAAGGCTATTCCTATGCTCCACCAGAAAATCTTCCAGAGCAAGTTTGAGTTTAGCAAATGAATATTGGCTGCTATGGTGCAGATGAAAAAACAGAAGAGGGTGACAAGGCAAATGACTGAAATGTAGAATACGCGTGTCGGCACTCTGATTCTATCTTCATCTTTATGTTCCTTCATTCTGGCTTCGAATTTGGAGTACTGAACATCAAGTTCATTGCTGAGTTTACTGATTAAGCCATTCCCTAAATTCTCTGTTTGCTTCAAGGTTGTACTGGCTATTTTGTACTCGTAATGTTGCACGGCATTTACCAGTTGCTCAAGACCTGTACGCATATCATGGATATTGTCGTTCAGCTTCATGAGTTCTTCGGCATTAACCTTCAGAAGTTTGTTCTCTTCTTCATAACGCTCTCGATATTCTTGATTGGTACGTGCTTCGGCACTCTCAATCTCTGCCGAAAAATCAAATTTCTTCTTCATAGGCTACCGTCTGAATCCAGTTTTAGGTTTCTTTCCCAATGAGCGACTGGCAGCAAGTGCGCATTTGCGTGCCCACTTCAAGTCGTCATCGTCTTTATCTCTCCATGGCAGGTCGCTTTGTGAACCTCCACCGCCACTGCCAACATTTACATCCTGAGCTGCAAGCAAGCCGACAAAAATAGAAACAGCCATATCGGTAAGTTCCTGGGCATTGCTGATAAAACGGTAGTCGAATTCATCGTCAAACATCGTAAGTACTTTTTCGGGGATATAGAATCCATGTTCATGTCCATTAGTGGTGAGGCGATAAGGAACTGTTCCATGTTCATATTGAGTGTATCCCACACAGGGTCTTGTTATAGACTTAGACTCACGCATTTTTTGTGGGTGATTGTTTTCGGGATGTTCTTTCATCCAGGTCTGATAGAGTTTTGATGCCATCAGATTTCTACCTACACCCAATTCGGATGCCTTGTATCTGGCATTTCCTTTTTGAAGGATATAACCACGGAGAATGTTTTTACTATCTCTGCGTTCAAGGACAGAATATCCCTTTCGGATGAGAACTGCTTTGTAATCCATCCACGACCATGAGGACATGCCTCGGATAATCTCCATGCAGTCATTGTTCACTTGATGAATGTTGTTGTTCCTTACCTGTGCTGCCGTTATCCAGCCTCTGCGCAAGGCTACTAGTTCGGCTGCACGCTGTGCCCTAAGGTGGATATGGTGATCGTTGTTTATATTGCCATCTTCATCCACTCGACATACAGCGCCATGTAGATGTGGTACTCCTCCATTGGATTCTGTATGCAGCCACAATGTATGTTTACTATTCATCAGGTGTGTTTGATTGGAGATGATTTTGCCGTTCTTATCCTGAATCTTTTGCTTGTCAAACTCGGCAAGAAACTCAAGCCAAAGGTCTTTCCAATCGGCAGGATTGAAATACTTGGTATGTTCGGGTGATGGACTTAGCTCTATGCGGATGACCGAATTCTTCATGTTCTTGTACGCTGAGAGTGTAAATAACATGGAGTTCCAGATTCCCATAGCATCAAGATGAGAGGGAAGCAGATTGTCCATAATACGATGTATCTTTTCGGGATGCTTTTTGTTGTGCGATTCACCGGTGATGTAACGGATTCCGTTTATCCCATGCGATATTGCTTTGGCCTTTGCTATCATAAGTCATCGGTTTGGTTGTTAGACGGAATGTTGTTCGGGACTCTCACGCTTTCGAGGAACTGGCAAACAGCCTCGGCTACATCTCCCAGTTTTTGAAGCCAGCCAACCATAAATGGTATTCGGTTGAACATCTCCAATCGTTGTTTATTATTCATGCCGTGCAAAGCTGATACGTAATTCACCAAGTCAGCACGACAATTATCCAGGTTCTGTAAGAGGAGAGATTCTTCTTTGGTGAGTCTGGCTTTTGGCTTATAGTTATAGGCTCTGGCTAGAAGATAATCACTGACGGTCATGCCGCATTGATTGGCAAGCGCATGGATTTCCTCTTTCTGTTGCGGTGTTACTTTGGCTCCAACGAATACGTTTCTCTTCGTAATGGGAGTGGGGTTCGTTTGATTTATCTTATTCTTCATATGGATGTCTTTTTATAAATGAAAAGGGTGCGAGCTTGCGAGTAGCATACCAGCTGTGTAACAGAGCTGGCGAGAGGGCCAAAGTGGAATCTCAACGTAAGTGAGGTTATACCTTGGCATATCTCGCAACAGATACCTGTTGTATTCTGCTAAGCAATCTATAGGATTTAGTAAAATGTAGAGTTTTACTTTATTCCTATATATATGCCCCCGAAATAAAGTAAAGTTGAATCAATAATGAAAGTCAGGCATGAAATGGTAGCCGTTTTTCTCCTTAACCACCATCCGCTTGTTGGTGAGAAATTTCAGAACATCTACCGATTTATTGTAACTGAGTTTGTACCCTGCACTGGCATAACCATTTTGCAATGCTTCACGCACTTGCTCATAACCGCTAATATCTCCATTGGCAAATGTTAGTTCAAGAGCTTTGCGGTGTACTGTTTCAGAAATGTCTTTATAGGGATCAAACGGTTCCTTTTTAGGTCGACCAACTTTCTTCTCTTTTGGTGCGTAGGATTCCACCAATTCAGGCAATGCCTCTTCATTGATGCGAAAGGCGAATGGCTCAAACTCCTTGTCACGAATGTGTACAGCCTCGACTATGCTTATTGACTTATCCTCCTTGTTTACCTCAACCTGCATGATGCTCTCGGCCTTGTTGTTTAACTCCGTTCCGATGTGACCACGGGCATGCTCGTCATTCTTGTTTTGGTGAAGAATGGTGTGAATATGGATCTGAAGGTCCTCAGTCCATTGCATCAGTTTAGAGATTATTTTGGTTGCCTCGCTTGGAGAATTAATGTCATAGACGAAATCACGGATACCATCTATTATAACAAGACCAATATTCGGAATTGTATTCAAAGCATACTCCACAATATCCAATCGTTCCTCTGGAGTATATTTGCGGAGTGCCAATATCTTCAGGTTTTCGGGTTCCATGTCTATCGGCAAATTAGCCAAGCGGACAATTCGCTTTAGTACATTCTGGCAATGGTGGCGTCCCTGCTCGGTGTCAATGTAAAGGATGTTTCGTTTGTCCGATGGAAAATCAGCATTGTAACGGAGCACTTCGTCGTTCGATAAGGCAGAAGCAACTATGGCAGAGACATTGAATGTCTTTTTACTCTTTGCCTTACCGATGGATGCACTGAAATTGCCGAGTGTCCCGATAACAGCATCCCCAACTCTCAAGACTTCGGGCGAACAGGTGTACTGATCGACCATGTGAATAGTGGATTCCTCAATGCAGGCTGCCAACTCATCGGGCAGCATCTTACGGATGTTTTCTTTGTATTCCATAATGCTACCACTTTAAGGGTTTTGCCTTGCGACGGAACGATGCCGAAAGTTTCTCATTCTCTTCCTCGGCTGTCAAGGGAACCGGATTCTTGCGAGAAAGTTCCAGCCATTTGTCGAGTTCATCCCGATAGATCAAAAGATGCTTGCCTTGCTTGATAGCAGGAAGACCATCATTCTTTACCTTGTAATAGAAGGTTGACAGAGGCATTTTAAGGTATTCACACGCTTCCTGTACGCTCATGAGTACATGCGTGTTCTCCTTTACCTCATTACGATTTTTGATGTTCTCTTTAATCGTCGTTTCCAGACTTGCGATTTTCTCGCACAACTCACCTACAACTGTTGGTAGGTCGTTAAATGTAAATTCTTTTGTTACCATGTTTTTTAACTTTGAGGTTTAACATGGTGCAAATGAATATAATGAATAATCGCAGAAATAGTGCAGACTGGAATAATAATCTTGCTGAACAAGTAAATTATTACTAAGCAGCTATAGTCTTCTTCATTGAGTTGAATTTGTAGTCACCCTTGGCTGGTCTATCTATTGGTATTGATGCCGGAATAACATCACGGAGATTCCTTTCAAGATACTCAACAGTTGCATCACGAAGTTCAAATGGAAATGAAGCCTTAATAAAAATGGCACGTTCTCTATTTGGAATTCCTAATCTTTCGCCAATGTTCCATGCCAAATGGCGTAAATCGGGCGACCTTAATGGATTGTTTAAATCAGAGCGAATACTTTTATAAGAACTTGTATGACCTATTGCCATACAGTTGATGTTCTCCAATAAAATCAAAACATCCTCTTTCTTTAGATATGGTGCTACTGTGTAGGTAACATACTCACGTACAGCCTCCATGATGAGTACTTTGCGTTTAATGTTTTCCTTTTCGATGTTCTCCTGTAGCATCGCATACTTATCAAGGTAGGAATAGCTAGTATCTTTTGAGGTATCATTTCTAGTGTCATTTTTGGTGTCATTCAGGATTTCTTGTCCACCTTTCAAGGTTTCTTGTCCACTTTTCTTGTCCACTTTCGGGATTTCTTGTCCACCAACTTCATTCTCTTGAGTATCATTATTTGCTTTTTGGGGTTCACTTTGGGGTTCTTTTTGGGGTTCATTTTGGGGTTCATTTATTGTAGAGGAAACAGAGATGAATTCTTTTTGCACACCCAACAACAAAAGATTAGAGTTCTCCATCATAATATGGTAGAAAAATCTTTTTGTACAAGCAAAAGAAACTGTTATTACAACAAAACCTAGTATTATAGGTGTTGGAAAATCCAGTGTAAGCTGCCCCCTAAAACCAAGCGATTCTGCCCCTTAAAACATTCAACAATGCCCCCTTAAAAAGTCTTGACCGATGGGGTTATTATTATTTTAGTTTATTTCCCTCTGTATGCAGCCATTTTACGGACACTTTCTCCTGTCAGCTCAATCCGGTGCGCCGTATGTATAATACGATCCATAATGGCATCTGCTACTGTAGGGTCTCCGATTGCATCATACCAATTGTCCGTTGGCAGTTGCGAGGTGATGATGATGGACTTGCGCCCATGTCGGTCCTCTATTATATCGAGCAGGATGGGTCGTTCCTTGGCATCAAGGTTCACAAGGAAGAGGTCATCCAATATGAGCAGCGTGCTCCGTTCGATTCTCTTGAGTTCCGATTCCAGTGTGCCTTTTACTTTTGCCACCTTAAGCGTACCCATAAGTTTCGGAGCATTCGCATAATATGTCCGTATGCCCTTCTTGCAGGCTTCATACCCCATTGCTGTGGCAAGGAAGCTCTTCCCGGTACCGGATGACCCTGTGATGAAGAGTTCTGTCCCTTGCGGATGAACTCCAGCGATGCAAGCCGCTCCATCTGATTGCGGTCAAGGCCACGCGGGATTGCATAGTCTATCTGCTCGAGGCAGGCCTTGTAGCGGAACGCCGCCCCGCGTATAAGGCGTTGGATGGCTGCATTGGCACGGTAGTCCCATTCCCTGGCAAGTAACATGTGCAGGAAAGAGTCGATTGTCATTGTTTCTGCCATAGTGGAGGTTAGGCTTTCAGTGAAGGCGGCGGCCATGCCGTGCAGCTTCATACGGTTCATCAGTTCGATTGTCAACGTGTTGCGGTCTTTTTCGACAGCTATCGGTGCGGTAAGATTATTTGTTTCCATTGTTGTCTCTATTTAAATGTTTTAATTGTGCGAAGTAGGCTGCTCCGCGGATGTTTTTGTGGATAGATGTTACGGGGACCTCATCGTCAATGTCGTCTTTTGACAGGAAGTCTGCATCATCCCCGCGTTCAAGGATCCGCCTTATCTCCTGATATCCGTATAGGCGCAGTTGCGTGGCGCATGCGCTTGCCGCCACCAACCGTTCCAGCCCGAAGGTCTTCTCCAACGCCATGATGCCTCTGCATGAACGGAACGCCGCGGGAGGATACTTCTTGAGTTCCGCCACCTTGCGCAGATACAGCAGCAGGACGTTATCTGTCTGGCCGGCCCGTTCGTAAATCTGTTCCAGATCCTTTTCATAACTTCCATGACGTCCGGGCAGTCCGTGGGCATCCTTGGTCGTATAGGAGTATGGCGTGTCATCGCGCTGGTGTGTGGTCACCAGACGCAGGCCATGATATATTTCCAGCGTGTCCGCATCATAGACAATCTCGACACGTTTGCCTATATACTCTTTCGGTACGCTGTAATGGTGAAGCCTGAAGGTGACATAGCCGTTACGCATTACTGTTGCGGAGCGTCGCTCTTTCATCTGATGGCGTATGGCGGGAAGCGGGCGGAGGCAGTCGGACTCAATCTGCTCGAACTGTTCCCGTCTGGACTGGGGACGCCCGCTCATCCTGCGTCCGTTGAAGGCCGAGAGCGATTCGGATATGGCCGCATTCAGAGACTCCAGCGAGTGGAATACAAGACCCTCGATGTCAGCGTAGACGGATCGGTAAAGTAGCTTCACGGCATTCTCCACCAAGGCCTTGTCCTTTGGATGACGTACCCGTGTGGGGTATACGGTACATCCGTAGTGTTCGGCAAATGCCGCAAACTCCTCGTTGATTACCGGCTCGTTACGGTCGCTGCGGGTTACCGCCGATTTGAGGTTGTCTGGTACGATCGCCATCGGAACCCCGCCGTAAAAATGAAGCGCGTTCTCACACGCCTTAATCAAGTCCTGCCTTGACTGGGACCAGACCGCCTCACAATAGGTATAGTGGCTGCACGGAAGTATGGCCACGAACACTTCAACGCTGCGACATTCACCGCTTTCACTGTCAACGACTTCCAGTTTGTCACCGGCGAAGTCGATATACATCTGGTCTCCGGCATAATGCTCGACATGGCCTACGACATGTGTCACCATACGGTAACGCATGAGATAGTTGCCGAAACTGGCATGTCTGTATCCGTCAGGATGGGTCTCGCGGTACTCTTCGTACAGGGTTTTCACTGTTACGCCTCGGCGGCTAAGCCGGGCAGCATACTCAGGAAGGAGTGCCTCAAGCTCAAGCTGGCGTTGTGACGGTTCCCTGTTACGGCCAACACCTTCAGAGAACATTTCCTGGATGCGAGCGGAAGGCATGGCGGCCAACTCCTTTATCGGTATACCACACTCTTGAAACAGGCGCACATATCTGCGCACCGTGTTGCGGGAAAGCTCAAAGCTCCTGCTTATCTGCTTTATCCCCATCCCCAATGCGTAACATTGGAGGATGTTTGCTATCTTTGTTGTCATAGTAGAAATGATTTTATCCCACCGGTCAAGACGGGAATCAAATCTACGAAAAATCCCCCTGCCGGGCATTGCCAAGCAGGGGTATTTTTATTGGAATCAAGGGGGTAGGATTATTTTAGCACAAGGGGGCAGAATCGCTTGGTTTTAGGGGCAGCTTACACTGGATTTTCCAGCTATCGGCTCGGCTGTCTTAATAGACGCATAGCTCTGAGAGTTATTTTCGGACAACTTTTCTTTTTCAGATGGATGCCGTTCAAAGTAATCACGGGGTGTGAAATGATAACCGCATTTCTGCTCGTGGTCGCAACGCCCCACGTAATCCGGAAACTGGATTCGCTTCTCCGTATCAATGTACTTGGAGAAACATCTTTTGCGGTGGCAGTTCGGGCAAGTATGCCGGGTGCTGACGCCCTTGTAGGGTTCTAATATGAATCTATGTGTACTCATTGTTTATCTCTTTTTTAGTGTGTCACTTTTGTCGTTATTGTCGTTTTCGCTTGGAAAGTGTCAAAACCGACAAAAATGTCATGGGTTAATCTTTGAATATTCTCCATGCTTCTCTTTGCGGAACAATGTTCCGATATTGTCATTGAGAAAGCGTTGAAATGTCCGCTCTTTCATTCCGTTTTGCTCGGCTATCTGTATTGCTTGAGCGGTGGTAAAGGACGGAGGTAGCAGATTGACTATCGCCTGTTGCTGACTGTTGAGGCCATTTTCATTCAGGATATTTTGTACGCTCAATGCGGATTCCTTGAAATATTCCGTCAGTTTAATGGCTCTCTCCACCGTCAGCAAGTCGATACACGTCTTGTCGCACTCTCCACAAGTCCATCGTGCCAGTTGGATAATCAGGCAGAAGCGAATGATGTATATCTCCAGCTTGCAATAGATGCTCACAATGGTGTCGTTTGTTTCTCGGTCGCATAACTCTGAGAAATGATGCTGCCATTCATAAAGTCTTTTCTTGGCATCCTCTGAAAAGAAAAGAATTTGCGGTTCAATCTCTCCATGCTCATTTAGGCTGCACTCCGATTGTATCAGCTTATCAATGATGTCATTCCATTCTTGCTCTATATCTTTCGGCAGTTCTTTGTCATTCCATCGTGCTTTCTGTTGCAGATTGGGCATCACAAACAGGATGCGGTCGATAAACCCGTTGCTGGAGCGTTCACCTTTAGCCAACTCGTTCAGGATTTTCTTTTGGATAGTACCAATGACCGATATGTACGGACGCTTGATGAAGATGGAACTCTTGGCATTCTTGCGGTCGGATATAGTGGTTTTGGCACTGAACACAGATAGCCAAAATTGTTCTTCCGAACCGTTGTTATAGCGGTTGAAGTTCTTGAACCAAGCGGATAATTCATCGGCCCACAAGCATAGCCCGCGTTTATTCTGCGCATGAATGAGGCTCAACCCTTCGGGCGTTACATCCGAAACCAAGAAGCGTTTGCGGATAGGCTCTTGCGGAAATTGCTCTCCACCGCTTTCAGTACGTTCCTTGCGGCTCATGCTCATCAGCTCATCGTACTTGGCAAGAGCCTTTTCAAATTCCTGATTCTGTCGGTAGTCATAATCAAGAAACGGTTTCATCGCAAAGCTGAGCGGATGGCTTTTGTTAGCTCCCGGTCTTCCAATCAATGCCATATACAGGATGGGGCTTTCCAGCCAGCCTTGTTTGATTTGGGCAAGATGCGTGTTACCTATGCCGATCGCTATTGCCGTAAGGATGGCTGCGGCAATGTAGTCGGTAGGGTAGTTATGACATTCGTGTACCTCACGGATGATGCGTTGGATTTTGTTTGGGAATATGCTGACGGGGAATGCCGTACCGGACAATCTTGTGCTTAAATCAATCGCTTCATCAATGATGGATGCCGGATTAATAGAATATTTACCCATAGTCCAATCCATTAAAATTGTACTGATGATTTGGGCTTGTGGCGAACACCGCTTTGCATATTGGCAAGCATCTCCTCGTATGTCTGCTCAGCAGTCTTTCTTCGTCCGTTCTCAATCCAAGCAAGAAGCTCGTCCTCATAGAAATAGAGTTTCTTGCCTTTCTTGTAAGCCGGAAGTAGCCCTTTGCGTACCAATGTATATATGGTAGGCTTGGCTTTTCGGATGATGTGGCAAGCATCATCAATTTCCACCAATACATGTTTGTCAGATGGCTGTGGCTGGAGTTCCGCTACCATCTTTTTCAACTCGATGACCTGTTCGGTCAGATAACCTACCGCTTCGGGCAGCTTATCAAATGTTACTGTTTCTTTTTGCATACGCCAATCGTTTTTAATTGTTCGACGGCAAAGGAAACAGGTGTTTCAATGGTGGAATCATTCACCAAAATATAACTGAAGAATAACTTTTTGATGGTAATAAGTGATGATTACGAGTAATTTAAGTACCTTTGTGTCATGAAATACCAGTGGTTATTAAAGCTATAAAACAAATTTGTCGTTTATGATACCGCAATTTGAAGAAATACGGATACAGGCATTGAAAGAATTAAGTGCTGGAGTTGTTATGAGAGCTAAAGATTTGCGCATTCCTTTGGCTAAGCATTTTGGATTGACCGATGAGGAAATGAATGCTTGGTATCCTTCTGGTAATGGCGAAATATTCTTAGACCGTATTTCGTGGGCTTTATCGTATCTTTTTATTGCAGGTCTTGTAGAAAAGCCCCAAAGAGGTGATTATAAAATCAGCGAAAAGGGACTGTCTATGCTTTCTTCATGTACAGAGGAACAAATAAATAAGTTCATCAAAGTAACTGTGAATGCGAAAACTCCGAAGAAAAGTTCTAAAAATAAAGATGCTAACAATGCTTTTTCCCATTTGGAAAATGATGATGAACGTACGCCGGAAGAAGAATTGGCAGATTCGTATGATAGAATAAAACAGAATGTACAATCTCAGATTCTGACAACAATATTAAGTAAAAAGCCACAAGAATTTGAACGGTTAGTTGTGAAATTACTTCAAGCAATGGGGTATGGTGGAGAGGTCAAAAACTCAGGTATCGTAACGAAACTTTCTAATGACGGTGGTATAGATGGTATTATTAAAGAAGATATTTTAGGATTTAATCATATATCCATACAGGCAAAGCGATATGCTTTAGATAATAATGTTCAGCGTCACGAGGTTCAAAGTTTTGTAGGAGCTGTTGCCGGAACGCCATCCAAGAAAGGAGTATTCATTACTACCTCTGATTATACTAAAGGTGCAATGGAGTATGTGGAAAGCCTTAACGGTTCACCAACCATTATCTTGATAAATGGTCAACAATTAACAGAATACATTTATGACTATGGCTTGGGATTGCAAACAGAGAAAGTCCTTAAAGTCATGAAAATGGATATGGACTACTGGGATGCAATGGATAATGCTTGATGGTATTGCAGCTATGCAATTTTTCTATCCAGCTTAATCTTACATACAGATTCGGTATGGGACATCTTACGTTCAATGGTAGATATTTCAGAATCACGGAGGGTATGAGCAAATATCCTCTTTATAAATGTGGCTGTCTGTAAGCGTGGTTTGCCAAATGCCTTACCGATATTCCATCCAAAGTGCATGATGTCAATAGTCTTTAGCTGAGAATCAATCTTTATCGGTTCGATTTTAGGTAAGGCATCTGACAGGTAATATTCTGTTACATATCCACACAAGCGATTAAGCGCAGTTTCATCAAGATAGGAAACTAAAGTTTGTTTCGTGTATGCGATAACTTTATTGAGTTTTTCTTGTGAGGCGCGTTCTTTCTCAGCCATAGCATGGGCACGGAGTATCTCATATTCTGATGGTTGGTTGGATTCTTCTATAAAAGTATTGTTGATAGTAGAAGGTGTGGCTTCTTCATTTGGAAGTTCTGCCACATCTTCGTTGAGTTCGGAACATAATGGAGTAGAAACTTCTTCTGTTATGTCAGATGTAGTTTCGATTTCAATTTCGGGTTCAGGCTCAGAAATGATAGGTTCTGAATTTATAGCACTTTCAGCAAGTTCCGAGTTTACTGCTGGAACTTCTACGACTACAGCCTTGTTGCGATAGCACTCAAATCTCATAAAGCACTTTTCTATTGTCGGTGAAAGAATTTGACTGAATACCATTTGCAGATTGAGATAGATAGCTCCCATGATAATGGAGCATACCACCAAAATAAGGTAGCTGCTGAACTCGTCCCAACCATAGTGAAGTACGGTTTGGCGGGCTAAAACACCAATGATGGCGATTGTACCAAAAACAATCAGATGCAATGTTATATGTTCTATCTTTTTCAGCTCCATAGTGGTATGTATTAATCGTTTGTGTGCAAATATATAGGATTAATTTTTGAGAAAATCCATAGTTTTGCCTGTTAATGGGCTTTTGACGATATATTTCATCGCTTTTCACTACGTTACATTGCTGATAATGAGTGCATTGCAAATTTCTTGTTTTTGGATGAAAATAGTTGGATAAATAGGCTTGTGTATCTTAAAAACAAAAATTATCTGCATCATTTTGGGTAAACAATGCAGATAATCAATGGGGTATAGAGATATAGCTTATTAGCAATACAATGTATGGCTTGTACCATTGAGATATAACAAGATGTTATACTCTTGTTTACGAGCGACTTTGTTTATTAGCCATTTCCTAAATACAGCGGAATGTCCGGTGTCTATTTGATAGGATAGGGCTATAACCATATCGAGATTATACACATCGGCATTGTTCCCATTCTCCAACTTGATGTACTTGCAAGCTTCGTGGCTCTTCAAAACATTAGCTTTCAGGATTCTCTTGATTGCTATATGGATAGCTCCAGACGTTGTATAAAACAAGTCTGCAAGTTCCCAAGTGGTCATCCATACTTCGCCATCAGAAATATGGATGCATTGTCCGTTGTTGAGTATGATTCCTCGTTTCATAGTTCTATCTATTTGAGTGATATTTTATTGGCTGTTTCTCGCTTCTTGGAATTGACCAAATCGGCATATATTTGAGTTGTGGACACATTCTTATGCGTTAGCATCTTTGATACAGTGTAAATATCTGTGCCTAAGGATATTTGTATGACCGCATACGAATGTCTGAATCCGTGAAAGGTTATCGGTTTCGTTATTCCTGCCTTTTTGAGCCAGCTTTTCAGTGGGTAATTAATCATACTTCGCTTCAAATCCTTGAAAACTTTGCCTGTTCCGGGTGTGCCGCATAGTTCGTAGGCTTCGTAACTGATGGGGAGTGTCGCTTCCGTCTGGGTTTTCTGTGTTCTGATACGTAAACAATAGCCTTGGTCGGGAGCGATAGTGAAGTCTTCCCATTGCAGATTGAGAATGTCGCTGATGCGTAAGCCTGTCAGACAAGCGAATAGAGAAGCGGCTTTCAATACGGGGATGTCGCAAGGAGTGGCAGCGAGTTGCTTCACTTCGTCCAATGTCAAATACTCCTTCTTCACATCTTGTGGCTCAATCTTATCAAGGTAATCATTGATGTTCTCCCGAAACCATTTGTCCCGATAGGCAATCTTCAACAATCCTCTGAAGGTAGAGTAGTAGCCGGATGCCGAATTGAGGGATATAGGACGGTTGCTGTGTTTGAGTTGCTTGGCATTCAGCAAGTATTCACGGAACTTTTTGCATAAATCCACATTCACATCGCCAAAGGTACATTGCCCTTTGACGAAGTTGTAGAAATGCTGATAGACGAACTGCCATTTCTGGTCTTTGTTCCGGCACATTTTCTTGAAGTAGGCAAGGAAATCGGCTTTCTGCTTGGTCTTGTCTAAGAAATCGAACTCTTCGTTGATGAGCGATTGTACTCGGATGCAGCGGATAGCCTCTGCCTTGTTCAGCATATCATTGTTGAACTCCCGTTCCATCTCGTTTTTCGGGTGAGCATAGATGTAGATGCCAAGGTATTCTCTGCGGCTCATCTGCATCGTTTCGGGGTTACGGACTGCCGGATAATAATCCAGATACAAGGAGATACGATTATTCCGAATCTCTCTCTGACGAACTGTTACTTTTGTACACGTGTGTGTCATACTGTTTAATATTTAGAGTTTTACATTTGTTTGGTGCAAAGGAATAAGGTGATTCAATGGTGGGTACATTCACCGAAAAATAACTTATTCAATCTTTGGAGTAGCAAGCAACCTATCCAGCTCAGGCTTGGAGATAAGTGTGTATTTACCTTTCTTGACCTTTGGGATATTATGGTACTTGGCATAATGATAGAGTTGGTCTCGGGTAAGGTTGAACTTCTCCATCGCTTCAGCTACCGTATAATATTGCGGTTCTTCGGGTGCAGTAATACCTTTGACAATATCCACATGCTTCTTGGAATAGTACACCATGATGCCCTCTTTCTTCTTCGGAATGGCATTCTTGGAAACGAAACAATAGATTGCGGACAAAGTCATACCGAACTTCTCCTGCATTTCTTGGGTGCTATACCATTCGGTAATGTCTGGATTTGGGGCTTTCTTGGCGAAGTAAGCATCTATATGTTTCTTGCTCCAGTAGGTCTTGCCACGATTGAAAGTTCGGGGGATGTTATTCTTCTTGGCTACCACAAATATCCATGACTCGTTTACATGGTATTTCTCTTTCACTTCGGCAGTGGTATAGAAGTCGGTGATAGGGGATTTCTCTTTTGTTGGTGTCTTCTCGTTTTCGGGCGAAAGATAGTCTGTCATGTTTTCTATATCAGCTCTGCGAACAAGCGTTTTCCTTTCAAATCGGATTACTTTGATTGTTCCATTGCGGATATAGCGATATATAGAAGTACGCCCAATATTTAATAACTCGGCTACTTCTGATGGAGTAAGATACTCCTTGTTCAAATTAGGAGGTGTCTTTACGCTTTTCCCTAATTCGTGTTGCAGACTTTCAATGCGCTGTTTCCTAACCCTGTCTTTATAGGCAAGATTGGCGCATCGGTGTGAACAATACTCTGTGGTGGTCTTATGGGCTGTGAAAACAGCATTACACCACTTACATCTTTTCTGAATGTCGATTTTACTACTCATTATTTATCCGTTTATTTCGCCAAATCTGTTTCATCGCGTACCACCACGTACCATGACGTACCAGTGTGTCCACGACCTTTCCGACCTAAAATCGGAGAGTAACAAGCGAGCAACAAATGCGGTACAAAAATGAGCTGAAAAAGCCCTATAAACGATAACCATCGCTTATAAGGCTAAAAAGAAAGGCGCTCAAAATGAACGCCTTGATAATCGTTGATGATATATGCTAATCGTTGGTAATCACCACTTATTTGCCGATGCAAAAATGTTCGAAAATATTCCCAAGTACCATATCGTTCGTAACTTCCCCTGCAATATCGCTTAGATGGAAAATGCATTCGCGGATATCTTGTGAAACAAAATCTCCGGATAGATTTTCTGCTAGTCCTTGTTGAACCCGGTGGATGGCTTCCAAGGCATGGGTCAAAGCCTCGTAGTGGCGTATATTCGTGACAATGACATCGTTTTGGGTAACCGTGGGCAGGTTAGCGGCAGAGATTAGCATTTGCTGAAGCTTGTCGAGGTTGGTACGTCCTTTGGCAGAGATGGAGATACATTGCACATTAGTAGCGGCCACGGTGAAACTGGAGTTGGGGATGGTTGAGGCATCTTGCACCAGATCGGTCTTGTTGAATACGAGAATGAGCCGTTTCCCTTCGCAACGGGGAAGTATCTGGGTAGTTAGTTGTGGTATCCGTGAGACGGCATTCGTGGCATCAACTATCCAGAGCACGATTTCCGCCTGCTCCAATTTCTGGAAGGTTCGCTCAATTCCTAGGTTCTCGATGGTGTCGTTCGTTTCGCGTATGCCTGCCGTATCAATAAATCGGAAAGTTATCCCACCAAGATTGACTGTGTCTTCTATCACATCGCGGGTTGTCCCGTGTATGTCGCTTACAATGGCTCGTTCCTCGTTTAGTAGTGCATTCAACAGGGTGGATTTACCAGCGTTCGTTTCGCCGATGATGGCTACGGGCACGCCGTTCTTGATGGCATTGCCTACACTGAAGGATTGTACTAAACGGGAAATTACCTGCTCTATGCCGTCTGCTAGGAGACATAGCTCGGAGCGGTCGGCAAATTCCAGTTCTTCGTGGTCGCTGAAGTCCAGCTCCAGTTCTATGAGTGATGTGAAGTGCAGCAATTGGTCGCGTAGTGAGGCCAGCTCTTTGCTGAACCCACCGCGCATTTGGCTCATGGCGAGGCGGTGAGTGGCGGCAGAGGTGGAGGCGATGAGGTCGGCCACGGCTTCGGCCTGGCTTAGGTCCATTTTGCCACCCAAGAAGGCCCGTTGCGTGTACTCACCGGGAGCGGCCAGGCGGCAACCATTACCGATGAGCAGTTGCAACACCTTCTGAAGAATATAGCTCGAACCGTGGCACATGATTTCCGTGCTATCCTCGCCCGTGTACGAGTGGGGGGCACGGAATAAGCTTACAAGTACTTCGTCTATGATGTTTTCTTCTTCATGGATATGACCGAAGGTAAGTGTGTATGGCTTGGCATCCTTCAGCTTCTTCCCCTTCCGGGCAGGGGTAAATATGCGGGATGTTATCTCTATGGCATCCGGTCCGGAGACACGGATGCATCCTATGGCTCCCCCCTTGGGCGGTGGCTATGGCACAAATGGTATCTTGGTTCATTTTATCCGGCTTATTTTTATTCAGCAAAGATAATGGTTTCTTTACAAAAAAGAGAGATGGTGATTCAACTTATGGGCTTTTATCGTAACTTTGTGCAAATCGATAATGGATAGATGCTTATAAAGCCTAATCCGCCTCTGTGCCCATTGTGGGTATAGCAGGACATTGCTACACTATACAGACCAGCAACGGGCACGTCAGGCAGGATGTGATGAAGTCATTACTAAACCCTACTCCTAGGATTGGCTGAAGGAAAGGGAGGAGCATTTCTTGAAGGATACTTAGATACGGTCGAGTACTGTTTTGATAAGAGTATCTATCGTATTCTTGTATCCCGTGTTAGCTTCTTTTATCAGGCGGTTGGCAATGACCATGCATACCGTCATGGCCTTGTGCCCCATCAGACGGCTCAAGCCTGCCAGGGCAGAACTTTCCATCTCGAAGTTGGTAATACGGTAGCCGTTGTATTCAAATTTTTCAATCTTCTCATTCTGATGTGGGTCGGCAAGCGGCACGCGTAACTCGCGTCCTTGAGGTCCGAAGAAGCCCCCGGCGGCAATCGTTACGCCACGTACCATGTCGTCTTGTGCGATGCGGTCTATCAGTTCAGCACTTGCATCAATGACGTAGGGGGCAGGGGCACACATGTTGCCGGACCATCCCATATGGTTGAGGAAGGCACGCTCCATGGGTAGGTCGCACACGGAGTTGCGTCCGGCATAGAAGTTGAGCAGACCGTCGAAACCAATGGACTTTTCAGAACATACGAATGTACCCACCGGAGTGTAGGGTTGCAAGCCGCCGCAGGTGCCGATACGTACCAGCTCAAGGCTACGTAGGCGGGGCTTTTCTTCGCGCGTCTCGAAGTCGATGTTTGCCAGGGCATCCAGTTCGTTCATCACGATATCGATGTTGTCACATCCGATACCGGTGGAAACCACCGTAATACGTTTCCCCTGGTAAGTACCGGTGATAGTCTTGAACTCGCGGCTTTCCACTTCACATTCCTTGTTCTCGAAATGGGAGGCAACCAGTGCCACCCGTCCGGGGTCGCCTACCAAGATGACTTTGTCTGCCAGCCATTCGGGCTTTACGTGAAGATGAAATACAGAACCGTCTTCATTGATGATCAGTTCGGAAGAGGCGAAATATTTCTTCATATGCTTGAGGCTTTAATCTTTTGTTTATAAATAGAAACGCCGGGAACCGATTCTTGTTCACCGGTTCCGGCGTTTCGTCAGTTACTTTTCGGGTTATTTACTCAACGGCTGGCTGGTATTGCCCGTCGTCGGTTTGGCAATGTTTTCGCGCATGGAAGTGTCGGCTTCTATATTCTTCATCCGGTAATAGTCCATGATACCCAGATTGCCGTTGCGGAATGCTTCGGCCATGGCCTTGGGTACTTCCGCTTCTGCCTCGATAACTTTGGCACGGGCTTCCTGGGCCTTTTGCCTTCATTTCCTGCTCTGTGGCTACGGCCATGGCGCGGCGTTCCTCTGCCTTGGCTTGAGCAATGTTCTTGTCGGCATTGGCTTGGTCTATCTGCAGGGCGGCACCGATATTCTTACCTATGTCAATATCAGCAATGTCAATGGACAGAATTTCGAATGCTGTTCCGGCATCCAACCCCTTGCGCAATACCAGTTTGGAGATAGAATCCGGATTCTCCAATACAGACTTATGATTCTCTGACGAACCGATGGAAGACACAATACCCTCGCCTACACGGGCCAGAATCGTGTCTTCTCCGGCACCTCCCACCAATTGGCGGATATTGGCGCGCACCGTTACACGGGCCTTGGCAATCAGCTGGATACCGTCTTTGGCAACAGCTGTCACGGGAGGAGTGTCAATTACTTTGGGGTTAACGGACATCTGTACGGCTTCGAATACGTCACGGCCGGCAAGGTCGATGGCGGTTGCCATCTGGAACGGCAGCTCGATATTGGCTTTAGAGGCGGATACCAGTGCGTGTACCACCCGCTCTACGTGACCTCCGGCAAGGTAGTGCGCTTCCAGTTCGTCGCGCGTGATGTTTTGCAATCCTGCTTTATGAGCTTCAATCATGCCGGGCACAATGATATAAGGAGGAACATTACGGATACGCATCAGGAAAAGTTGTACCAGCGAGATGTTTACTCCCGATACTTTGGCAGACAGCCACAAGAAGAACGGTACATAATGGAAGAAAAGTACCAGGAAAATAATGCCTCCTATAATGAGGAAGGCGGTTAAATACATTGTGCTTGGATCCATGAGATTAAATATTAATTGTTAGTTATAAATAGGTTGATTTCTGAAATTTCACTGCTTGAGCCGCTCCACTAAGAGGACTCCGTCGGCAATACGGTCTACGATAATCGGAGTCTTTTCGTTCAGGAAGCCGTCTGATGACTTTACTTCCACGATGTCTCCGTTGATTTCGGCATAGCCGATAAGAGCCAGGCGGGTAGTGGTTACGCCTATATCACCTACCTTGACTTTTTCCTCGGCACTACGGTCTACTTTGGAGGTGATGTTTTTTTTCAATGCAATTTTGTCGAGTGTCTTGGAACGCATGAACCATACCAACGAGCCGATACAAGCCAGGGCAGATATGATAAGCGTAATGACACCTGCCGTGGTGCCCATATAGGCAAAGGCATAGTAGTTGGCAAAGATGATGCAACCTCCTGCCAGAAAACCGGCAACGCTGATGCCCGGAATTACGAATAATTCCACTAAGAACAAGATTACTGCTCCTATAATCAATGAGGCGATAATGAGTATATCCATAGTTGTCTTTATTTGGTGGCTTGTTTTTCCAGGTTGCGCACTTGAATGGCAGTTTGCTCCATCTCAGTGGACAATTGCCGTACACGTTGCTCCAGGTCGAGGATGGCGGCGGACATCTTGTCCTTTTCCTGCTTGTCGGCTCGGGAGTATTCCGAACGCATATCTTCCAGTTTCTCCTGCAGTTGTTTGTGGCTCTGCTCCAGCTGATTGTATTTGCCATACAAGGCTTTGGCCTGCGGGGAACGGAAATCGTCCAGCTGGTAGTAGGTGGAGTGGTCGTCAATGATGAATTGGAAATCGTGCTTCTTGGTGGTCCGCGGCTTTGCGTTGGCAGCGGTCCGAAGCCTTTCTCGGGCGGCCTTTACCGCATCGGTGTCCGTCCATGTGTCCTTGATAGAGTGAAGTTGCGCCAATGATATCATCTTGTCCGGGTCCATCCCTTCGTAGTTGTACACTTGCTTGGATGAGTTGGGAATGAATACATAGATGCACACTTTGCCTTCCGGCTGGTAGCGGTCGGAGGCAAACCATCCCAAGTCGTTGAATTCGTCAATGACGTACATATAGTCGTTGTAGGGCGAATTGAACGGCATGCCCACATTTTCCGGCATCAGATAAGAGTCGGTATTCGTATTGTAACGGGTGACGAAAATGTCATATCCTCCCATCGAGCCAGGGCCATCCGAGGCATAGTAGATAGTGATACCGTCCGTAAGTACATAAGGGTAGTCTGCATTCATGGCCTCGTTGATGCTTCCGGGCAACAAGCTGCCATCACTCCATTTGTCCAGCAACTTGTTGCGCGAAAGGATACTGAGGGTGCTGTCCGGTTGCATTTCGCTATAATATAGCTTATTGCCCAGCTCCGTTTCGTATACCGTTCCGCCTTCCTTACCGGAATCATTGAAGTAGGTGTCGTACATGAACAGTTTGCCCGATTCGGGGCTGATTTTGTATGCATCCAGGAATTTTTCCTTGTCTACCACAAAGCTGTCGATGAAGCAGACCTCTTCCACGCCTTTCAGCATGCGCAAGTTGGATTTGCTTTTTTCCAATAATTGTTCGGCCTCTTCGGTGGAGCGTTTTCTCTTTCTCAGGTCGGAAATGTAGGTCTCATAAGTCTCGATGGCATCTTCGAACTGATATAAATCATTGTATGCCCGGGCCAAATAGAGTTGCCCGCTGGGGACGCGTCTCTTGACGGCGCTTTCCAGGTGTTTCAAGGCTTCTGCGGGTTCGCCGGTTTCCAGGCAACATACACCGTACCATAGGTTGTAATTTCCATTGCCAGGTTGTGTCTTGACGAGTTTTTTGAAGGCGGGCTTGGCTTCTTCGTATTCTCCCTTCTCGTACAAGGCTTTGGCTTCTGCCAGGCTTTGTGCGGAAATTGTTATGCTCAAAAGGCCGAATAGAAAGAAAAGGATATATTTTTTATTCATATTGATACATGCTGATTTGTTCAGAAGGTCAAAAATACAAATTTATCGTGAATAAAGCTGGTTTCCGTAATTCTATTTTGTTAATTCTTCTTTAAATCGTTCTTTTGCCTTACTTTTTGCAGCCGGAAGAGCTATAATTATAACTTATAACTCATAACTCGTATCAATGGCACAATTTACTGAAGAAGAAAAGATGTTGCGCCGCATAGACAAGCGGTTTAGCAAAGGTGTGGTGGAATATGGACTGATAGAGGACGGCGATAAGATTCTTATCGGGCTTTCGGGAGGCAAGGACTCTTTGGCGCTGGTGGAGTTGTTGGCACGGCGTGTCCGTGTCTATAAACCCCGTTTTTCCGTTGTCGCCGTACATGTAGTGATGAAGAATATACCTTATCAAAGCGATGTGGACTATCTGAGGGAGTACGTAGAGTCGTGGGGAGTGCCTTTTGTTCTCTTTGAAACGGAGTTTGATGCCACGACAGATACCCGCAAGTCTCCTTGTTTTCTTTGCTCTTGGAATAGGCGGAAGGCATTGTTTACCGTAGCCAAGGAGCAGGGATGCAATAAAATCGCGTTAGGCCATCACATGGATGATATTCTAGAGACCTTGCTGATGAATATCACCTATCAGGGAGCGTTCAGCTCCATGCCTCCTCGGCTGGTAATGAAGAAGTTTGATATGACGATTATCCGTCCGATGTGTCTGGTACATGAGGCGGATTTGATGGAGTTGGCGCAAGTGAGGGGGTATCGTAAGCAGGTGAAGAATTGTCCGTATGAGTCACAATCCAGCCGTAGTACAATGAAAGGCATTCTGAAACAGTTGGAGGAAATGAATCCTGAGGCACGCTATAGTCTATGGGGGAGTATGACGAATGTGCAAGAGGAATTGCTGCCTGCAATCATTAATCATTAATCACTAATCACTAATCATTAATCACTATATGAAAGCATTTTATACCATTTTGCTATTGATTGTATCTAATATTTTCATGACGTTTGCCTGGTATGGGCATCTGAAGCTACAAGAGACAAAAGTCATCTCCAACTGGCCGTTGTATGCCGTGGTGCTGTTTTCTTGGGTAATAGCTCTGGCTGAGTATTCTTGTCAGGTTCCGGCCAATCGGATAGGCTTTTTAGGCAATGGAGGCCCGTTCTCATTGATGCAACTCAAAGTGATTCAGGAAGTAATCACTTTGATAATCTTTACGGTGTTCACAACAGTTCTTTTCAAGGGAGAAACGCTGCATTGGAATCATTTTGCCGCTTTTGTATGTCTGGTACTGGCGGTATATTTTGTATTTTATAAATGATGGGTTAATCGCATTTGCGCATTATTTCATATACTTCTCCATCCCTTTTGTTAAGAACGTTTGAAGCTTTCCTTCTTCATCCGTATAAATGAAGCAGGCGTCGATATCCGGATGTGCATCCGCCACGCGTTCTGCTTCTTCCAGCCCCATCACCATGAATGCCGTGGCATAGGCGTCTGCACTCATGCAATCTTTGGCAATGACGGTGGCTGACAAGATGCTGTGCTGTACCGGATAGCCGGTACGCGGGTCGATGGTATGCGCATATTTCTTTCCGTCTTTATAGTAGTAGTTGCGATAATTGCCCGATGTAGCCATGCCTAAATCCGTAACTTGCAGCACTGCTTGCAGTTCCTGGTTCACTGCCAGTGAGTCGTCTATCGGCTTGTTCAAACCGATGCGCCAAGGTCCATTTTGAGGGTTTTGCCCGTGAACAACCACTTCTCCGCCTATATCGACCATAAAGTTGCGGATACCCTTTTTCTTCAGAAGTTGGGCTATGACATCTACTGCATATCCTTTTGCCACAGCGCTGCACGAGAGCATTATACGTGGGTCTGTTTTCACCACTTTCCCTTCATCGGACAATTTTACTTTTTCGTATCCTGTCATCTCCAGCAGGCTGTCTATCATGGCAGAGTCGGGGAAATTACCCTTCTTGAACCCAAATCCCCAGGCATTGGCAAGAGGGGCAACGGTGATATCGAAGGCACCATCGGTCTCCCGGGAGATTTCCATGCTACGTCGGAAGACGTTGGTAAAGAATGTGTCGGGCACAATGTCCTCGTTGCGGTTGATGCGCGTAATGGTCGCCGTGTCATTGAAAGGGGACAAGGAACCGTCGAAACGTTTGAGTTCCGCTTCTATCTCTGCCTTCAGATTTTGGTCACATTGATAAGTCACTTTATATACCGTACCGAATATCAGTCCGTTATCCGTCTGATAAGGAGTGACTTGGTTGTGGCGGGCAAGTATCCAGATGGTTCCCAGTACCAGTAGGGCAATCCATAAAAAATTCCGTTGTACTTTCTTTTCCATATCCTATCTGAGTTTTTACTTTTTAATTAAAAGAAGAGATGCTCTACCAATATCTTGGTACCGATGATGACGAGGATAATCCCTCCCCAAAGTTCGGCGCGCAGTCTGCGGGCTATGCCACATCCGAAACGGATGCCGAACATCAGGCCGACCATCGACAAGGCGAATGATACAAAACCGATAATGCCGATGGGGGAAAGAATAGCCGAGAATTGCTTGATACCGAGGAATGCAAACGAAACACCTACCGCCAATGCATCGATGCTGGTTGCCACGGCCAGAGCGAGCACCACCTTCAGGCTGGTAGGGTCATACTCGTGCTTGCAATCTTCGTCCTTGAAGGATTCCATTATCATGCGTCCGCCCAGGAAGGCAAGGATACCGAATGCAATCCAATGGTCAATACTTTCTATCAGGTGGCTGAAAAAACTGGCGCCTATCCATCCCAGCAGAGGCATCAAAGCCTGGAAAAAGCCGAAGCTGATGGCCATCACCAGCATAGGGCGCAGCCGGGCGCGTTTCAATATAATTCCGCTGGCTATAGAAACGGCGAAACAATCCATCGCAAGTCCTACGGCCAGTAGCCAAATCTCTAACCCTGTCATAAGTCGCTTAAAGAGGTAGTTTATAAGTTATCGTATAGGTTACTCCCATCGTGTTGGAGCCATATTTCCCGAAACCGGGCACATACCACGGGTCACCGTATTCATTGGCCGAGGCAGACAATTTGAACTTGAAGCGTAGTGACCAGCCCATGTACAATGCCTTCCAGACGTGCGCCCGGATACCGACACAAAATTCCGCCCATTGCATGGAGCCTTTCATTCCTTTATGGTTATAGGGCAGGCTGCCTCCCATATCTCGTCGTCCAGATTCGGATTGCCTACGATGCCACCGTATATCGGGTCGCCCAGTCCCAAGGCGTCTACATCGTACTTGAAGCTGCTTACACCGTAACGCAAGCCTACGAGTAGCATGTGTCCGTGCTGCTTCTTGTATAGCGTGTTATAGTCCATTCCTATGCGGAAGTAGGGGGCGTTGCTTTTGTAGTGTATGCCTTTGTCACTCCAGGTGTCCGTGGAGCCATATCCCAGTTCGGCAATAGGGAAGAAGCGGTTCTTGAGGTTTACATCCACGGCCACTTCGGAACTCAGGAAATCTCCTCCAAATACGGAACTTCCGATTCCCCACAAGTCCAAGCCGACGGACATGCCGTTGTATAACGGATAGTGCACTTCTTCTTTCGCGTCCTTCTTCTCCTTCTTGGGAGGTGCTCCCTGGGGGGGGAGCGGTAGGATTCCCGTTCTGCGCCCGTAGGGGGAGGAACATCAGCAGGCAGAGTGCCAGACTAATAGAATAACTTAAGATTTTCCTTTCCATAGATGCCTGCTTCATTGTCTTTGATGTATATCGAGTCCAGAGAGATGCGGGTGCACGTTACGTCTGTGATGGCCTGCTTCATCTGATAGCCGCAATCCATCGATAGGAAATAGGGGTGTTGGTGTGGCGTATCACCATCGTGTCACTCTTATTCCGGCTATACTTGAATATCAGCTTGGTGGAATCCTCCGTATAGCGCAGTGGCAGGGAGATGTCGTGTACCTTCTTCTGGTTGTTGATGATGATGGAGTCGGTGCCGTATGCTGTGACGGTGAGCGAGTCGAGCGTGTCGTTCTCCACGTATTGGGTTTCGGGGTCTACTCTATAAAGAATGCAATTCACCATGGGGCGTGCCGTCATGGAGCAATCTGCCTCCTCCGAGCAGGAGATAGCTATGCTTATTATCGGGCAAAGGATAGCTCCGAGTATGACAAGTCTGACTAATTTTTTCATCGTTAAATGGTTTTCTCTATTTGATATTTGTTTCGTTCCGGGGCATTACGTGAAATCAGCTCTCCGAGGAATCCTGCCACGAACAGTTGTGTGCCGATAATCATGGAGGTCAACGAGAGGTAGAAGTAGGGAGAGTCCGTCACAAGGCGGTAGGGCATGCCATGGTGCATGTAGTACAACTTGCTGACACCCACTATGACCACGGCTATGAAGCCGAAGATGAACATCAGCGAACCCAGCAATCCGAAAAAGTGCATGGGCTTGATGCCGAACCGGGAAAGGAACCAAAGGGAAAGCAAATCCAGATACCCGTTTACAAAACGGTTCAGCCCGAACTTGGTCTTTCCGTATTTGCGTGCCTGGTGGTGTACTACTTTCTCGCCGATTTTCTTGAAGCCGGCATTCTTGGCCAGGTAGGGGATGTAGCGGTGCATTTCGCCGTAAACCTCTATATTCTTGACCACCTCTTTGCGATACGCCTTCAGTCCGCAATTAAAGTCGTGCAGGTTTTTGATGCCCGATACTTTGCGAGCGGTGGCATTGAACAATTTGGTGGGGAGGGTCTTCGACAACGGGTCGTAACGTTTCTGCTTCCAGCCCGATACGAGGTCATAGCCTTCTTGGGTAATCATGCGGTAGAGTTCGGGTATTTCGTCGGGACTGTCCTGCAGGTCGGCGTCCATGGTTATCACGACGTCGCCTTGTGCTTGTTCGAAACCACAGAACAATGCCGGCGACTTCCCGTAGTTGCGGCGGAACTTAATGCCCCGTATCTTGTCCGGAGCTTGCGCCTGCAATTGCTCGATTACCTGCCAGGAACGGTCGGTACTTCCGTCGTTCACGAAAATCACTTCGTATGAAAAACCGTTGGCATTCATCACCCGCTCAATCCATGCGAACAGTTCGGGGAGTGATTCTTCTTCATTATATAGTGGTACGACAACTGAAATATCCATTGATGTATGATTTTTCTATTTACAATTGAAATAACATTTCTTTTTACTGTTCCGTCACTTTGCCGGAGCGTTGTCTTTCTTGCGTCTCATCACGAACAAGGCGGTGGGGAAAGCCAGTATCGAACCCCAAAACACATTGGACGATATCATCTGTAGTGTAATGTCGATAGGACTGAGCAGTCGGGCTGTCTCCAGAGCTTCCTGATAGGTGGCGATGTACGAATCCATTTCCGGCATGTTGCTTTGGGCAAGCGTGTCTACCATCGTTTCGCACGTGTTTATCACATATCCGTGGTCTATGAACCTGAAGTAGATGTAGTGTGCCACAGCGGCAAGCAGCGCGGCAAACATATACATGAAAACGGTGAATATCCATGCATGCAGGAAGCTGATGCCGCCTCCGCATACCTGATTACGATACATCCGTGCATAATAATATCCCATAAAAGGTACGCATAGCGTGAGTCCCATGAAAAGGAAAAGTAAAAAAGGAACCGACAGTCCCACCGGAAAGAGTATGAACTTCAATATCCAAAAACCTCCCATATAGGTACCGAACAGCATTGCGTATCGTTGCATGTAACCTCTATTTTCTGTCATCTTTCTTAGAAATAATGTGCAAAGGTACAAATATAGTTGGATTCAAGGGCAAGCCGATGTGCAGATTTTAATTTTTAATTCTTTAATTTTTCATTATTAATTAAAAAAGAAAAGGTGATACATTTCGTATCACCTTTTCTTTTTCTGAGCCTCTTGTCGGATTCGAACCAACGACCCCGAGATTACAAATCACGTGCTCTGGCCAACTGAGCTAAAGAGGCGGGTGGGTAAGCTTGCTATATCGCGCCGCTACAACCAACTACCTTTGCTGCGATCAAGCCCTGGAGGATTCGAAGGGAGCTGGCCGTATAGGACTTACCCGTTTTCGTTTTGCGGTTGCAAAGGTAGACATTATTTTGGAATCTGCAATAGCTTGCGGCGGTTTTTTTATTTGTTTTTTTAGATTCTCTATTCTATCCCTCTTCATGGCCTTCTTATATAGACACTTTGGAGGGGAGGTACGGATTCTTTCCGGCATTACGATGGACAAATATTCCTCTTACTAGAAAGTATTCGTCCGACATATGTAACCTTATCGTCCGACGGCTGTTGAATTATCGTCCGACAGCTGTCGGACGATAATTCAACAGCCGTCGGACGAATACTTCTTAGTATACCGGAATCTAAAGTATAGTTATGCAAAAGATTGCCATTTGAGAAGAAAATAATAATCGGGGACGAAAAAACAGATAGGCTATTGTGCGCTACCTTGAAAATAAGCATTATTTTTGTGCAACTAACTATATAGTCATTATACGCATGAACAAACACATATTGTCATTCTACCTTTTTTTCTGCCTTTTTCTTTTTCCCCCTTTGGTCGAAGCAATTGCCGGCTGGAATAGCTTTATCGTCAATTTTGATAAAAGTGTTTATGGTAAGGGGACCCAGACTTGGCAGATAGCACCCTATGATGACAAGTGGGTATATTTCGCCAACAAGAACGGTATGGTGCAATTTGATGGCAATGTCTGGAATGTGTTTCCATTGAACAATGCTTCCGATGTGCGTTCCGTTCTGGCTTCTGCCACCCAAAAAAGAATTTATGTGGGGGGCATCAATGAATTCGGCTATTATGAACCGGATACGGACGGTTCTTTGGCCTATCATTGCATGTCCGATACTTTGGAGAGTTCCGTTCGTTTTCTTGGAAACGTGTGGGGCATTCATGAGACTGACAATATCTTGTATTTCCAAGGGGACGGGTGCGTGGTGAAGTTCCTGAACGGAAAATATACCGCCATTGAAATGAATGCCAAGATAGACTGTTCCAATATGGTCAATGGTATTCTTTACATCGGTACGGACAGAGGCGTATGGCTTTTGGTTGGAAACACTTTTTTCCCTCTTCAGGGTGCCGATGCGTTGGCTTCCAAGCGTATTCGTGGCATTATACCTTATAAGAAAGGTGTTCTGGTGGTGACTGCATACAACGGACTTTACTATTGTGACGGGCGTACGATGGAACCGTTTATCACCGGTGCCGAAGAGTTTATGCGTGAGAATGAAGTCTTTTGCGTGGCCAAAAAGGATGATAAGATTGCCTTGGGAACCATTCATAAAGGATTGGTACTGGTGGATTGCAGCACCATGCAACTGAAATATTTCAATGAGAACAACGGCTTGCGTAACAATACGGTGCTTTCTGTCTCCTTCGATACGACCGGAAACCTCTGGGCCGGTCTGGATAGCGGCATTGACTACGTCTGTCTGAGTTCTCCTTTTACGAATCTCTATTCCTATCCTTATTCCTACGGCACGGGATATACGGCGGCGGTAGAAGGCGGCTATCTTTATTTAGGTACCAATCGGGGGCTGTATTACACCTCTTATCCGGTACAGATGAACGGCGATTTGCCGGATATCCGTCCGATGCCCCAATCCAGCGGACAGGTCTGGAACCTTTGCCGTATAGGTGATGAACTCTTCTGTCTGCACGACCGTGGTATTTTCCTTATCAATGGTACTTCCGTAAAACGTGTGACGGATATTGCCGGCGCCTGGTGTTGCCAACTTGTGGCAGGACGTACGGACCTTATGTATGTCGGGGTATATAACGGTATTTATTTGGTTGGGAAAAAGAATGGAGAATGGCAGGTGGTTGGCAAGATTGAGGGTGTGAACGATTCTTGCCGTCTTTTTGAGCAGGAAAGCGATAAGGTGATTTGGGTGTATAATACAGACCACGTTACCCGTGTGGATTTGGATAATGATTTGACAAAAGCCGTACGTATAAAGGAATATAGCGCGAAGGATGGTTTCCCGGTAGGGCGTGATATGTATATAGCGAAGATAGAAGACCGGGTGTATTTTGCCACTCCCCGGGGAATCTATAAGCATAATCCTCATAAAGATGTCATGGAGCCTTGTCCGGATATGAACAACCTTTTGAATGGCACCACGGCCTATTCGCGTATCTTGGAGTATCACGATAAGTTGATAAGTTTGAGCCCTCACGAAATCTGTATTGCCAATCTGGGTACCTATAAGCGGGGGGCGAATACAAGCATTAATCCCATCCAGCAATCGCTGATTGAACTGGTACCCGGTTTTGAAACGATTATTCCTCTTTCAGATTCGCTGATGGTGGTTCCTAATGAAGGAGGTTTCGCTTTATTCAGCATCCCGGCCGTAAGAGAGCGTCAGGATCGTAGCCACTCCTTATATATAAGGAACATGTATCTGTCTTATCCCAAGGATTCATTGGTATATACCGCAAACTTTTTAGGAGAGAAGCCGGTTCCGGTGATAGCTTATTCCATGAATTCCGTTCGTTTTGACTATGCCCTTTCTTTTCTTTGCGGTAGGGGATGATATCCGTTTTCAATATCGTTTGAATAAGGGAGGCTGGTCCGATTTTACAACGGTACGCACCAAGGAGTATAGTAGCTTGTCGGAAGGGGAATATACGTTTGAAGTTAAGGCGGTCTTTCCTGACGGTACGACATCATCGGATACAATCGCCTTCCGTATACTTCCACCGTGGTATCGTAGTGCTGCTGCATACGTTTGTTATATCATCTTGGCTTTGCTTGCCTTATGGTATGTCTATCGCTGGGATGATGTCCGTGTGAAACGGAAAAAGCAACAGGCTGTGGTCGAGAAGGACAAGGAACTGCATGATATGGAAAGGGAATATGAAGAGGAGAAGGCTCGCCAGGAAAAGCAGATTATGCAGTTGGAGAAAGAAAAGCTGGAATACGATTTGCAGCATAAGAGTCAGGAAATGGCCAATCTGATGATAAACTTTGTCCGTAAGAATGAAATGCTGACTGAAATCAAGTCAGAGATACTTAAAGTATCCGCATTGCTGAAAGGTGAGGGTGCCCGGGAAGGAAAACAGCAGCTTATACTTATTAATAATAAAATAGACGGTAATATACAGAGTGACGAGGTGCTGAAGCGTATTGAAGACCAGTTCGACTTGATACATAACAATTTCATGAAACGTCTTCATGCCAAGCATCCGGAGCTTTCGCACAACGAACGTATGATGTGCGCTTATCTGAAGATGAACCTTTCCACGAAAGAAATAGCACCTCTGCTGAACATTTCGGTTCGTGGAGTTGAAACAATCCGTTATCGTCTTCGTAAGAAGTTCGCTTTAGAGAGAGAGGATAGTTTGACGGATTATTTAAGCAATAAACTGTAGTCTTTAGATATTAACTTCCTTTAAAAGAAGGAAGTGCATGGAAGGGAGGAATTTAATATTCCTCCCTTTTGTGTTCTATAATATGTTGTGACGTAATACTTAAAAGTATATATTAAGTATTGATTATTAGTAAGTTATTTGTTGATGACGTATTGATAACGTATTTGAATTTTGTATTTGACGTATTTAAGAATGATTGTTTTTTGTTTGTTTTATTGCCTTTTACTCTATGTTTGCACTGTTCGATTGAGAACAAAACCGAGAAACGTTAATCTTAATTTAGTAAAACTTATGAAAAAGTTATTATCAGTTTTATTTCTGTTAAGCTTTACCTTGGCTTCTGTATATGCCCAAAATATACAGGTAAAAGGTACAGTGGTAAGCGGTTCGGATAATGAACCGTTGCCTGGAGTAAATGTGGTAGTTAAAGGAACTACCAATGGTGGAATTACTGATTTGGACGGTAATTTTACATTGTCGGTTCCTGCCGACGCAACACTTTCTATTACCTATATTGGTTTTAAGTCACAAGAAGTAGCGGTAAATGGAAAAATTCCTTGAAAATAGTTCTTCAGGAAGATTCAGAAACGCTGGACGAAGTAGTAGTGGTGGGGTATGGTGTTCAGAAAAAAAGTGTGGTAACAGCATCTATTGCCAAAGTTAGTAGTGAGGATTTGGAAAACAAATCTCCGGTGCGTATGGATAATGCATTGAAAGGTTTGGCTGCAGGTGTGGATGTAACTTCAGCTTCTGGTCAGCCGGGTGATTCTCCTCGTGTACGTGTACGTGGTATTGGTACTATTAACAATAGTGATCCCCTCTACATTGTAGACGGTATGCCTATTGGGGGTGGTCTTGATTTTGTAAATCCTAATGATATCGAGTCTATCGAAGTGTTGAAAGATGCTGCTTCTGGTGCTATCTATGGTGCGCGTGCTGCTAATGGCGTTATTCTAGTAACTACCAAAAAAGGTAAGATGGGTAAGGCACAAATTAATTACAATTTTTCTTATGGCTGGCAGAGTGCATGGAAGAGACGTGATGTGACTAGTGCGACAGACTATGCTATCCTTCAGAATGAAGCCAATGTGAATGGTGGTCAGGCTCCAATTTATGCAGATCCTTATAATTTGATTGATGCTAATGGAAATTCTATCAAAGGATTTGGCACTGATTGGCAAGATCTTGTTTTCTATGACAATGCTCCGGTAGTGAATCATGATGTGACAGTTAGTGGTGCATCGGAAAAAGTAAATTATTATTTGTCTTTGGGGTATTATTCACAAGATGGTATTGTTGGTGGTAATCACGGACATTCTAATTATGACCGTTTGACTATTCGTTCCAATACTCAATATAATCTAATTGATGCATCTAAAGAACGCGGTTTCCTTAATAAATTGGATTTAGGTGTAAATTTGGCTTATATGCGTACGCATTCAACAGGTGTTGGTACTAACTCTGAATTCGGTTCAATTTTGGGATCGGCTCTTTATCTGTCTCCTATTTTGACCCCTACATTGACTGGTGATGCAGCTGAAAAGATGATTGAAACTTATAAAGATTTTGATTTGCCTCGTGATGCAAATGGTGATCCTTATACAGTACCTGGCTATGGAGGAGCTTATCAGGAAATGAATAATCCGCTGGCTATGATGACATTGACTCCTACAAAGAATTGGTCGCATAAGTTTGTTCCAAAGTTTTCTATTGATCTTCAATTGTGGGATAATTTGAAGTATCACTTCAATTATAGTGCTGATATGGGATTTTGGGGTAATGAAGGGGCAACTAAGAGCAAGTATTATCTCTCAGCTAATAATAAGGCAACACATACTAATGCATCTTCATTCAAGGCACAGAATGTGACATGGCAGATTGAAAACACATTAACTTATGACAAAACTATCGGCAAACATACATTTGGTGTTGTATTAGGACAGTCTGCTCTTAAATATAAGGGAGATCAACTTGGTGGTAACCGTTGGAATCTGGTGAATCCTAATAAACCTTCTATTGATTATGCTACAGGGAATGTTGAATATACAAAGGATGCAGATGGTAATATTACTGGTGCTACAGTTCAGTATGGCGTTTATGGAGGTCCTTATACAGAACATAGAATGTCGTCTATGTTTGCTCGTTTGAGTTATAACTATAATGAACGCTATATGATTCAGGCTACAATCCGTCGTGATGGTTCAAGTCGTTTTGGTATTAATAATAAATATGGTACGTTCCCTTCAGTATCTGTGGGATGGAATGTGACAAATGAAGAATTTATGGCTGATACGCGAGAATGGTTGTCTAACTTAAAGGTTCGTGCTAGTTGGGGTAAGAATGGTAATGATAACATAGCCGAATTTGGTTATACTTCATTGACAGCCATGGGTAATAATGTTCTTTTGGGTAAAGATGCCATCAAATGGAATGGTTCTAAAGCACAACGTTTGGCAAATCCTGATTTGAAATGGGAAGAGAGTGAGCAAACTGACTTAGGTATTGATTTGGGATTCTTTAATAATGCTTTAACGTTCAGTGCCGACTATTACATAAAGAAAACCAATGGTATGATTATTACGATGCCTATCCCGAGTTATGTAGGTGAAACTAAACCTCTTGGTAATGTAGGTGATATGGAAAATAGTGGCTTTGAGTTTGAACTTGGCTATAAATGGAATATTGCTGATGCTAAATTTGCTGTAAAGGGAAATGCTACTTATCTTAAAAATGAATTGAAGAATTTGGGAAATGATACTGGCTATATGGATTTAGATGGTATTCAAGGATTCTCTGGCGGCGGTACACGCGGCTCTAACGGACAACCTTTCCCCTATTTCTATGGTTACAAGACTGACGGTGTTTTCCAGAATATGGATGAAGTTCGTGCTTATGTCAATAAAGATGGTAAAATGATTATGCCGGATGCGGTTCCTGGTGATACACGTTTTGTGGATGTAAATGGTGATGGTAGCATCTCGGCAGATGACCGTACTAACATTGGTAATGGTACTCCGGATTGGACTTATGGTTTGAATCTTAATGCTGATTGGAAAGGCTTTGATTTTAATATTTTCTTCCAAGGTGTAGCTGGTGCTGATGTGTTTGATGGCACTTATCGTACAGATGTTGCTTCTGGTAACTATCCTTCTTGGATGTTGGGACGTTGGACTGGTGAAGGTACTTCTAATAAGTATCCTCGTCTGGCTGTCGGTAATGCAACGAACTGGATGGTATCTGATCTTTATGTTTGTGATGGTTCATATCTTCGTCTTAAGAATATTACTTTGGGATATACATTGCCTAAGACTCTTACTCGCAAACTTACTATTGAACGTCTGCGTGTGTATGTGCAAGCTGAAAATCTTGTGACTTGGACCAAATATTGGGGATTTGATCCTGAAATTTCTTCAGGTGCAACTTCTCTTGGTGTTGACCGTGGTATTTATCCGCAGGCTCGCACATATACAGTAGGTGTAAATGTTTCTTTCTAATCTAAAAATAAGAACTATATGAAAACAAATAAAATATTAGCAATAGGCTTACTTGCTGCCGCTACAGTGTTGACTACCGGTTGCAGTGACAGTTTTCTTGAGGTGGAAAATCCGACAGGTGAACCATTGGAAGATTATTATACTACGGATGAGCATATTCAGGAAGCTCTGATTGCCGCCTATGACCCTCTCCATTGGCCAGATTGGGGATTGGGACAGTACAATGCCTTGAATATTGACGGTGAAATTATGGGCGATAATTTTTGGGTAGGTGGTGCAACCAAGACCGATATGCAGAATTGGCATATGTTGTTTAATTATGAGGCTAATGAAAATAATACACTTGGCTCTCTTTGGACAGTGGACTATTCTGGTATCAAACGTTGTAATGACTTACTGAAATATCTTGATTGGGGTACTGATGTTACTGAGGCCAATCGTAAACTCTATGAGATGCAAGCCCGTTTACTACGTGTTTTCTATTATAATATGTTGTGGCATTATTTTGGTAATGTACCTTTCTATTTGGAGAATCTTTCCGAACCTCCTTATACGGCTCCGCAATATACTGCCGATCAGGTTTATGCTGAGTTGATCGCAGAACTTGAAGCTGTAATTGACTCTAAGGTGTTACCTTTGAAATATTATAAAACAATCAAAGAAGGTAAAGAAGTTGACGACGAAGGTCAGTTGGGACGTGTCACTCAAGCTATGGCTTATATGGTATATGCTGAAATGGTAATGTATCAGAATGATGAAAGTCGTTTCTCAAAAGCTTTAGGTTATATGAAGGAGCTTATTGATAGTCCTAGCTTTAGATTGAATCCTAGTTTTGCCAACATCTGGGAAACGGAAGGTGAATGGTGTGACGAATCTATCTGGGAAATTAATTATGAGCAAACTAATAACGAACGTGGCTGGGGAAGTCCGTTAGCTGTTGGTGGTACAGTGCTTCCTACTCTGATTTCTCCTAACTCTTTCCCAGGTGATGATGGTTGGTCAAAGGGTAATGATGGCTGGGGATTTATGCCCATGCGTCTTGAAACTTATCAAATGTTTAGTGAACAAGACAAACGTCGTGATGCAACTTGCTGGGTGATTGCCGAAGATGTAGAATATACGAAACGTTATCAAGATACTCATATTTGGTTACAAAAATATCGTCCGTATGATAAGAACTTCAAGCAGTCTTCCGGTGACCAGAATTTGAACTATAATAACAATTATCGTTATTATCGTTATGCTGAGACATTACTAAATGCTGCAGAACTTTCTCTTCGTACAGGTGGAAGTGGTACAGGTGAGGCTAAGACATGGTTGAACGAAGTTCGCACCCGTGCCGGTTTGGCTGGACTTGCAAACGTTACGGTTGACGATGTACTTACAGAACGTCGTTTGGAATTTGTAGGTGAAGGCAAGCGTTATTTTGATTTGGTACGTGCTGAAGGAATCAGTGGAGCATCAGCCAGCAATAAGGCTACTACTGCACTGGTCCCCGATGAATATGGTTACCGTACTAATTCTTGGACTGCCAAGAAGAAATACATTCCTATTGCACAAGGAGAGTTGGATTCCGATCCGGCTTTGGTTCAGAATGCTTATAAATAGTTTACCATAACTCCATTAATAAATAATTGATATGAAAAATATATTTAAATATATGGCAGGCGTGTTGGTTGCTGGTTTTGCAATGACTTCATGTTCGCCTGAAGATTTTACGGGAGCCAATGGCAATATCCCACAAGCATCGGATTATACTGATAACTTTAAAGTTACTGTAGATCAGACAACCAATTATGCAAACTTTGAATTTACTTCTGCTCCTGGAGTGTCTCCAATTTGGATAATTGACGGCGCTTATCAAGCCTCATATGGTTTTTCCAAATATTATCGTAAAAAAGGTTCATATACAGTAGAATGTAAAGTAAAGAACGCAAATGGCATTAGTGATGGTTCGATAACCAAAACCTTTGAAATAGAGAAGACTATTATGAACGGTTTTGGTGGTTTTGTGGAAGATAGTGAATTTAACATGTTTAAGGGAGTAACTTTCAATGTGGCATCTTTCTACTATGCTCCAGGATGGGGGCAGATTGCAGATCCAAAATATACTTATCAGAATGGTGCATTTGTTGTTTCCTTACCGGAAGCTACTACCGATCAGTGGCAAGCTCAGATGCATGTGGAATTGGATAAGGTAATTGCTTTGTCAGTGGATAAAACCTATGATTTTTCGGTGATAATCACTTCTACTACCAAACATCCGGGCGTGACGGTTAAAGTACAGCAGAAAGGTGATGACAATACGTTTATCAATATGCAGCGTGTGGCTTTAGATGCTAATGAGCCTAAGTGTATATGGTTCAGTAACGTACCCGGTGTGAATATTACCGATTTGAAGTTTGCACTTGATTTTGGTGGTAATGAAGCTAATACGGATATTACTTTGGAAAGCTTTGTCTTGAAAGACCATGCTAATGATGACGGTACGGAAATTCCTGAAGTACAAGAGCCTGAACCTTCTTGGGTGAAGGTGGATAGTGAAGACAATCTTTGGAACGGGGCAACCTTTACCAATACTTTCTTCTATGCAAACCCGGATTGGAGTGCTAGACCTAATCCAGATTTAGTGGTGGATGGAAATGCTTATACACTCACTTTCCCTGATGCTACTGAAGCACAATGGCAGAACCAGTTCTCGTTTGTTACAGATTTGTCAGCCGATACAGAAACTGCCTATGATTTCTGTGTCACTCTAAATCCTAGTACTGATTTGAAGGGGGTAACAGTAAAACTGGTTCAGACTGATGAACCTGATGTCAAACATGATGATAACTTCTTCTTTGCAGAACAGACGGATTTGTTGGGTAATGAAGATAATAAATTTTGGGTTGCAAATAAAAAGGCGCCTAAAGATATGCATGCTATATCTTTAGTCTTGGATTTTGGTGGAAATCCTGCTGACACAAAAGTGACTATTAAAGATATTATTTTCCAGACTCATAGAGATTGATGGCTAGTATTAGATAGAATATTGGTCTGCTAAAAGCAGTGAATAATAAAAAGGGGGAAGGATGTGGGTTATCTTGGCAATTGCTGGAGTTTCATCCTTTCCCTTTTTCTCTACTTATGTTGTAAAATATATATATATATGAAATACTATTGTCTATTATCTATTCTTTTGTTTTCGTTGATTGCTTGTGGCAGTAGCGATGACAAGGAACCGCAATCCGAGGATGTTACCATTAAATGTTCTCCTGAAAAGATAGAGGCTGTTGCACAAGCTAGCCAATATGTGGTGAATGTGGTTTGTTCTGGTAAAGAGTGGACAGCTTTTGCCTCTGATGATTGCAGTTCATGGGTCAAAGTAAATGTAATGGGTTCTTCTTCTAGCCAAGGCACAGCGACAGTTATAGTCAGTGCTCATACGGGTACTACTTCTCGTACTGGTACGGTGGTGGTTAAATCTGGTGCTACTCGTGTATCTATTCCTCTTACGCAAGCGGCTCCTTTATCAGTGTCACAGACTGAGTTGTATTCTAATTCTATAGGAGAATCTTTTGTCTTATCTGTTATTGCTTCTGGCGAATGGAATGTGAAATCCAATGATAGTTGGATTAGCGCAGAAAAAAAATAGTGGGGAAATTGTTGTGACCACTTTAGCTAATGATGCAAAGATTTCCCGTACGGGTACAGTTGAGGTTGTGGCTGGTGCAGAGAAAGTAACGGTAACAGTTATTCAAGAATCGGCTGAAGATCTGGATATCAATACTCCTGAGGGGTATCGGTTGGTTTGGCATGATGAATTTAATGAGGGCACATCTCTTGGCAATGATTGGACACACGAGGTTCAAGGAGCAGGGTGGGTAAATAATGAACTTCAAAATTACGTCAATGGTTCTGCTGACGGAAAGCGTGTGACAGAACTTGTGGACGGTAAGTTGAATATTAATTGTTTCAAAGGCTCCGATGGTAAAATTTACTCTGGTCGTGTGTATGCTAAAGTGAATACTGGTTGGGAATATGGCTATTTTGAAGCACGTATCATGTTGCCTGAAGGCAAGGGGACGTGGCCGGCTTTTTGGATGATGCCAGTTGGTAATGACTGGAATACTAACCCATGGCCCATGTGTGGTGAAATAGACATTATGGAGGAAGTGGGAGTCGTACCCAACGAAGTCTCTTCGTCTATCCATACGCAAGATTATAATCATACTATAGGTACGCAGAAAACACATGCCATGACTATAGAACAGGCAGAAGGAGAATTTCATCTCTATGCTTTAGAGTGGACAGAAGATGCCATCACTACATACGTGGATGGCAAGGTACAGTTGGCTGTTACCAAGCAACAATTGGGAGCTGGTCATAATCAATGGCCTTTCCATTATGCTTTCTATCCCATTCTGAATCTGGCTTGGGGCGGTGATTGGGGTGGAATGAACGGTGTGGATGAGTCTGCTCTTCCTGTAACGATGAAGGTGGACTATGTACGCGTGTTTCAGAAAAAATAGAGCCTTCATATTTAAATTTTATTTAAATATGAAGGCTGAATGTTTTTTATTTATAACATAAATACCTTATGCTTTAGGACAATTGATAATGAAAAAAGAAAAAATATTTATTTTTATCTGTTTAGTTTTGTTGTCTGCCTGTTCTCCTTCTTCTCTAGACGGTATTGTAATAGAGAAAGCGGCAGACGGTTATAAACTTTCCATTGACGGAAGAGAAACCTATATTAAAGGCGTAGGCGGCACATATCGGTTGGACATTGCCGCCCAGAGTGGTGCCAATGCCTTCAGAACCTGGGGAGGTAATGTGGAGGAGATAAAGAAAAACCTGGCATTGGCTTCGGAGCACAACATGTACGTAATGCAGGGAATAGGCATGACCAAAGACTCTATACGCTATTACGATGATGAATATAAGAACAAGATGCGCGAAGAAGTCCGCTTGTTGGCAGAAACGTTCAAGAATGATACGAGTTTGCTGGCTTGGGGTATTGGCAATGAAATTGAGTTGGGAAATGCTAATATAGCTGCCGCATGGAATTTTGTGGAAGAACTGGCACAGCTGATTAAGTCGATAGACAAGCGTCATCTGGTTTCGACAGTGATTTCCTACAATCCGTCGGCATTGGACTCTGTGGCAAAGTATGCTCCGTCTCTCGATTATGTGGGCATCAATGTATATGGTCCGATGGGAGAGGTGCAGGCTGTTGTTGACCGGTCGGACTACAAGGGTGCATTTATGATTACCGAGTGGGGACCGACCGGTTGGTGGGAAACAGCGTCAACCGAGTGGAAGGCACCCATAGAGCAGACCAGTGAAGAAACGGCAGGTATACGAAGAGCGTTATACGCAATATATTTCTGCCAATACCCGTTGCTTGGGCTCTTTTGTATTCTTGTGGGGACAAAAAGAAGAACGTACGCCTACTTGGTTCAGTATGTTTGTAGAGGATAAGGTGGATTCACTGCCATTGAAAGGAGAGAAAACTCCTATGGTGGAGGCCATGCAAAGAGTGTGGACCGGCAAGGAATTGGATGAAACGGCTCCGATAGTTCGGGGCATGACTATCGATGGTAAAAGTGCCATTGATAATGTCCGTATCAAAGCAGGTACTTTATTTAAGGCGGAGGTTTCCGTCACAGATAAGGAGAACGATTCTTTGGCTTATGTGTGGGAAGTACTGAAAGAGGCTACAGTCTTGGGTTTTGGAGGTTCTTATGAGCCACGTCCGGAAAGAATGGGTGACGTGGCCGTGTCAGACAAGAATGTGTATGAGACTATGATTAAAGTTCCCGGGGAATATCGTTTGTACGTATATGTACTTGATAATACGGGCTTTGTCTCAACAGCAAATATTCCATTTCAAGTAATAGATTAAAGATGAAAACAATGAAAATGCTCTCTGCTTGTTTATTGCTGCTTCCTTTTATATCTTGTACTCAAGTGCAGGATACAAAAAATGACGCAGTCATCGAGCAGAAAATAGAAGCGCTGTTGTCCCGTATGACATTGGAAGAAAAGATTGGGCAGATGAACCAGATTTCTTCTTATGGTAACATAGAGGATATGAGCGGATTGATAAAGAAAGGTGAAGTCGGGTCTATCCTGAATGAAGTAGATCCGGTGCGTGTCAATGCCTTGCAGCGTGTGGCAATGGAGGAGTCCCGCTTGGGCATCCCCTTGCTGATGGCGCGTGATGTGATCCATGGTTTCAAGACCATATTCCCTATTCCCTTGGGACAAGCGGCATCTTTCAACCCGCAGGTGGCTAAGGCTGGTGCACGGGTAGCGGCTGTGGAGGCTTCTGCCGTGGGTATCCGCTGGACATTTGCGCCGATGATAGATGTGGCTCGCGATCCCCGTTGGGGGCGTATGGCCGAAGGATGTGGCGAAGATACTTATTTGACTTCAGTGATGGGTGTTGCTATGGTTGAAGGTTTCCAGGGAGATTCGCTGAACAGTCCGACTTCCATAGCCGCATGTCCTAAACATTTTGTAGGTTATGGTGCTGCCGAGGGCGGGCGTGATTATAATTCCACTTTCATTCCGGAGCGTCGTTTGAGGGATGTATACCTTCCTCCTTTTGAAGCTGTGGCCAAGGCAGGGGCAGCCACTTTCATGACTTCGTTTAATGACAATGACGGAGCACCGTCTACCGGAAACACTTTTATTTTGAAAGATGTGCTTCGTGGTGAATGGGGATTTGATGGAATAGTAGTGTCAGACTGGGCTTCGGTAGCCGAAATGATGGCACATGGCTTTGCTGCCGATTCTAAAGAGGCAGCAATGAAGGCGGTGAATGCTGGTGTGGATATGGAGATGGTCAGCTATACGTTTGTCAAGGAATTGCCGGAATTGATAAAAGAAGGTAAGGTCAAGAAGTCTGCTATAGACGATGCCGTGCGGAATATTCTGCGTATCAAATTCCGGTTGGGACTGTTTGATAATCCTTATGTGGATGAGAAACGGATAGAGGAACTTTATGCTCCTTCTCATCTGGAGGCTGCCAAGCAAGCTGCTGTGGAATCGGCCATCTTGTTGAAGAACGAAAAGAAGACATTGCCTTTGCAATCTTCGGTAAAGACGGTTGCTGTGGTAGGTCCGATGGCAAATGCACCTTATGACCAATTGGGTACCTGGATATTTGATGGTGACAAGACAAAAACCGTGACACCGTTGAAGGCTATCAAGGAACTGGTGGGGGACAAAGTGCAGGTGATATACGAGCCGGGTCTGACTTATAGCCGTGACAAGAATATGGCAGGTGTTGCCAAAGCCGCTGCTGCCGCTGCACGTGCTGATGTTATTTTGGCGTTTGTAGGCGAAGAGGCTATTCTTTCAGGAGAGGCGCATTGCCTGGCCGACCTGAACCTGCAAGGTGCGCAAAGCGAACTGATTGCCGCTTTGGCGAAAACAGGAAAACCGGTGGTTACTGTCGTAATGGCAGGGCGTCCGTTGACCATAGGAAAGGAAGTCGAACTCTCGTCAGCTGTACTTTATTCGTTCCATCCCGGAACCATGGGAGGACCGGCATTGGCCGACTTGCTGTGGGGTAAGGCTGTGCCAAGTGGCAAGACTCCGGTGACTTTCCCGAAGATGGTAGGACAGATACCGGTTTATTATGCTCATAACAGTTCCGGACGTCCGGCTACGCGGAATGAGGTTTTGCTGAATGACATTCCGTTGGAAGCGGGGCAGACTTCGTTGGGATGTACTTCTTTCTATATGGATGCAGGTTTCGATCCGCTGTATCCGTTTGGCTACGGTCTGTCGTATACGACGTTCAAATATGATAATGTGAAACTCTCGTCTGCCAATCTGAAGAAGGAAGATGTGCTGACTGTGACTTTCGACCTTGAGAATACCGGAAAGTATGAAGGTACCGAGGTAGCCCAGCTTTACGTGCAGGACAAGTTTGCTTCGGTGACCCGTCCGGTGAAAGAGCTGAAACGCTTTGCTCGCGTCACATTGAAGCCGGGTGAGAAGAAAAATGTATCGTTTGAACTTCCGATAAGTGAACTTGCTTTCTGGAATATAGATATGGTGAAGACGGTGGAAGCCGGAGACTTTGCTCTTTGGGTGGCACCGGATAGCCAAAGTGGAGAAGAAGTTTTCTTTAAGGTAGTAGATTGATTGTTGATTTAAGGTTAAAAAGAGAAGGGGCGGACCGTGACGGTTCGCCCCTTCTGCTTTCTTCTTTATAAGCCCCGCCTTCCGGCAAATAACTCATCACTTATTACTTATAACTTTCTTATATCCATACACCGCATTGCTTCCCAGTTCTTCTTCGATGCGAAGCAGTTGGTTGTACTTTGCCATACGGTCTGAGCGGCTCAGCGAACCGGTCTTGATTTGTCCGCTGTTGGTAGCTACGGCTATGTCTGCGATAGTCGCATCTTCCGTTTCACCGGAACGATGGGAAGTTACGGTAGTATATCCGTGGCGGTGTGCCATTTCGATGGCATTCAGTGTTTCGGTCAGCGAACCTATCTGGTTTACTTTAATCAATATGGAGTTGGCACAGCCTTTTTCGATGCCCATTGCAAGGAAGTCCACATTGGTGACGAACAAATCGTCTCCTACCAACTGGCAACGGTTGCCGATACGGTCGGTCAGTTTTTTCCAGCCGTCCCAGTCGTTCTCGCTCATGCCGTCTTCGATAGAGTCGATGGGATACTTGTTGATTAACTCTTCCAGATAGTCAATCTGTTCGTCGGCAGTACGTTTCTTGCCTTTTTCACCTTCGAATTTGGTATAATCGTAGATGCCATCATGGTAGAACTCGGAAGAAGCGCAGTCCATGGCAATCATTACATCTTTGCCCGGTTCGTATCCGGCAGCCTTGATGGCGGCAATGATGGAGTTCAAGGCATCTTCTGTACCCTCCAGATTAGGAGCAAAACCTCCTTCATCGCCTACTGCTGTGCTGAGGCCACGGTCTTTCAGGACTTTCTTCAGTGCGTGGAACACTTCGGCACCCATACGCAAACCTTCGCGGAAGGAAGTGGCACCTACGGGGCGTATCATGAATTCCTGGAAAGCAATGGGAGCGTCACTATGCGAACCGCCGTTGATGATGTTCATCATCGGTACAGGCATCACATAGGTATTTGTACCACCGATATATCGGTAGAGTGGGATGTCAAGGTAAGCGGCGGCAGCCTTGGCTACAGCAAGAGATACGCCGAGGATGGCATTGGCACCCAGATTGGCTTTCGTTTTGGTTCCGTCCAGTGCAAGCATGGCATGGTCGATACCCATCTGGTTGAGGGCGGACATACCGATGAGCTTGGGAGCAATGATATTATTGATATTGTCCACGGCTTTCAGGACACCTTTGCCTCCGTAACGTTTTTTGTCACCGTCACGCAGTTCCAATGCTTCGTGTTCTCCCGTGGATGCTCCTGACGGGACAGATGCACGGCCTATGAAGCCGGATTCCAAGGTTACGTCTACTTCTACAGTTGGGTTACCTCTTGAATCGAGGATTTCACGTCCGATAATCTTCTCTATTTTCATATTCAGTCAATTTTAATTATAAACTATCTTACTAACAAATGAAAACAAGGAATTGTTTTTCGTTTTTAATCCTTTATTGTAATGCCTAAAAGAGCAGTCAACTCCATGGCTTGGGAAGTATTGACGATGGCTCCCCGTATGTCGGGCAGGTTGAGGCGTATACCTCCTATGTGCGAGTCGCTCAAGTCGATTCCTCTTAGAGGGGTGTGTGAAAACTCGGATTCTACCAGCTCACAGTTTTCAAAGGCGATGGAGGCAAGTTTGCAGATTCCGCAACACTTTGATTTAACTTTATTTATAAGTTCCTGAGCAACAAAAAGTTGCTCAGGATTTTGCCATGTCAGATTTTTCACTTATCTTAGTGTTGCAAATCAAAACAAGCGTAAATCGTAACAAGACATGGCAAAGGTACAAATAAAATCTGAAAAACTCACACCTTTTGGAGGAATTTTTTCAATCATGGAGCAATTTGACTCCATGCTTTCACCTATTATCGACCAGACACTTGGTCAGAGATGCCGCAGTATCATCGGATACCAGTACAGCGAAATTATTCGTTCTCTGATGAGCGTATACTTCTGTGGCGGTTCATGCGTGGAGGATGTAACATCGCATCTGATGCGTCATCTCTCGTATCATCCGACCTTGCGCACATGCAGCTCTGATACCATCCTCAGAGCCATCAAGGAACTGACACAGGAAAACATCTCATATACTTCCGATAAGGGCAAGACCTATGATTTCAATACGGCAGACAAGCTCAACGCCTTGCTTATAAAAGCCTTGGTTTCCACTGGTGAACTGAATGAGGTGGAAACCTACGATGTTGATTTCGACCATCAGTTCCTTGAAACAGAGAAGTATGATGCAAAACCGACATACAAGAAGTTCCTCGGCTACAGACCTGGCGTATATGTCATCGGTGACATTCAGAGCCGACTGTGGTTCGTGCTCGAAGGAAATTGTCAGTGAGATAGAGAAGCATTGCACGCACTTCTACATCCGCGCCAACAGATGCAGTTCGCTCTACGATGACTTGTTTTCACTGAGGGGATGGAAGACGGAGAAATCAACGGCATCAGTTTGAACTCAATTCCATTCTTGTTGAGAAATGGGAAGGCAAGTGCTATCGTCTTGTCATTCAGAGACAAATTATGACTCATCAACGCATGGATGGAGAGCGTATATTCGATGATATGAACAACGGATTCGGCTGGAACAGGCTCCCCAAGTCGTTCATGGAAGGTGAATACACCTACAGAGTGCA